>Ga0247813_10000038_pt1 | contig 223978 bp, 187 predicted proteins | sample UWRJL169409C1_FD_180719 | JGI IMG/M metagenome (GOLD analysis project Ga0247813, IMG submission 180719) | Plant litter microbial communities from Arlington Agricultural Research Station in Wisconsin, United States - UWRJ-L169-409C-1 | ecosystem: Environmental > Terrestrial > Plant litter >...
AAAGTGGCCCCAGAATACATTAAATTTGTTGAGGATCAAATCAACCGCAGACCTAGAAAAAGATTCGGTTATCAAACACCGATAGAAATGTTTAACCAAAAGTTGCATTTATAAGTTGAATGTACGACTCGCATTTATTTATTATCAATCTATTTGTGAAAATCGTACGCGAAGTTAGTAAGCTATCTAATTTGCAATTGGAGAGTCTCAAACTGTCAATAATTGAGTTGAGTATCTTGATTGATACTTTGATTTGTTCTTTTGGCTGAATGATTTGTTCATTGTCATCATTGTTCGAAATGATGCAGTCTTCGAAAATCAATTCAATACTTTTGAATTGATTTGTATATACATTTAAACCAATTTTAAAGCCGAATTTGAATTCACATCCTTTAAAATGAATAATCGCCTCTTTCTTTTGAGAAGAAAAAGAGTTGACAGTATCTATAATTATGTTTGCAACATCTTGAAAAATAACATTTTCGTGTAGATTAGAAGTGCTGCGGCTAATGTCAATGATTGTTTCCATAGTGATTCATCTATAAATATAGAAGTTTTAAATTACAGGACAGATATTTTGCTAAAACTGAATCATTAATGACGTGGTTAATCAACGATGAATGGTTTATAACTAGTAAATTTTCAGGTAGAAAAATGTCAATTCGCTATTATCTTTGTTGTTGCTCAATCTGTAGGAATTTATGGCGGAAAATCAATATACGGAAGACAATATTCGCTCCCTCGACTGGAAAGAACACATTCGTCTGCGTCCCGGTATGTATATCGGTAAGCTTGGCGACGGTTCTGCGGCAGATGACGGAATTTACATCCTTGTAAAAGAAGTCATTGACAATTGCATCGATGAATTTGTGATGGGAAACGGCCGCAAGGTCGACGTGAAAGTGAAGGACGGAAAAGTCAGCGTTCGCGATTACGGCCGCGGTATTCCACTGGGGAAAGTCGTGGAAGTTGTTTCCAAAATGAATACCGGAGGAAAGTACGATTCCAAGGCCTTTAAGAAATCCGTCGGGCTGAATGGCGTCGGAACGAAAGCCGTGAACGCTCTGAGCGACTATTTTATGGTCTATTCCGTTCGCGAAGGCGAAAAGAAACAGGCTACGTTTTCCAAAGGCGAGCTCGTCGAGGAAAGCACCATCGAAAAAACGAACGAAGCAAATGGTACCTACGTCGAATTCATTGCCGACGAAGCCATTTTCAAGAAATACAACTTCCGGACGCCCTACCTGGCGAAAATGTTCTGGAATTACTGTTACCTCAACCGGGGGCTGGCGATCTACTTCAACGGTGAGAAATTCCAGTCCAAAGACGGTCTGAAAGACCTGCTGGAAGACAATATGGACGGCGATCCGCTGTACCCGATCATTCACATGGAGGACGAAGACATCGAAGTGGCGTTCACGCACGGTAAGACGTACGGCGAAGATTACTATTCGTTTGTCAACGGGCAGCACACCACGCAGGGCGGTACACACCAGAGCGCTTTCCGTGAATCGATCGCGAAAGTGATCCGCGATTTCTACAACAAGAACTACGACGCATCCGATATTCGCCAGTCGATCGTTGCCGCTGTGGCCATTAAAGTCATGGAGCCGGTATTCGAATCGCAGACCAAAACGAAATTAGGCTCCCAGGAGATCGAGCCGGGCGGGAAGTCCGTTCGCGCCTTTATCAACGATTTTCTCAAGGAAAAGCTCGATAATTACCTGCACCGTCACCCGGACGTGGCCGAAACGCTCGAAAAGAAGATCAAGCAATCCGAGCGCGAGCGCAAAGAGCTTTCCGGTATCCGCAAGCTGGCGCGCGACCGTTCCAAAAAGGCGAGCCTACACAACAAAAAGCTGCGCGATTGCCGTATTCACCTGACGGATGAAAAAGACGAGCGCCGCGAAATGACGACCTTGTTCATTACCGAAGGCGATTCCGCCAGCGGTTCGATTACGAAATCGCGCGATGTAAATACGCAGGCCGTTTTCTCGCTTCGCGGAAAGCCGCTGAACTGTTACGGGCTTACGAAGAAAGTCGTGTACGAGAACGAAGAATTCAACCTGCTGCAGGCTGCGCTCGACATCGAAGAAGACATGGACAACCTGCGTTTCAACAACATCGTGATTGCGACCGATGCCGATGTGGACGGCATGCACATTCGTTTGCTGCTGCTCACGTTCTTTCTCCAGTTCTTTCCCGACCTGGTGAAGCGGAATCACGTGTATGTATTGCAAACGCCTTTGTTCCGCGTCCGGAATAAAAAGAAAACCATTTACTGCTATTCCGAGCAGGAGCGCCGCGATGCGATCTCCGAGCTGGGCAAGAATCCCGAGATCACCCGTTTCAAAGGACTGGGCGAGATCTCGCCGGACGAATTCCAGCATTTCATCGGGGCGGATATCCGCCTGGAGCCTGTTCTGCTCACGAAAGATTCCTCGATCGAATCCATTCTTTCGTACTTCATGGGCAAGAACACGCCTGAACGGCAGGATTTCATCATTGATAACCTGCGTGTCGAAAAAGACGCGGATATGGACGAATCCGTTGTGGCAGACGACGATAGTGACGAACTCATTGAAAAAGCTTCTTAAAGTATGGCGGAAGACGAAGATTTGCCTCTCGATAACCTCGGGAATGACGATGAAAATGAGAACGAAGACACGCCTGCCGATGGCAGCGAAGCGCTTCCTTTTGAAAAGAAACACGTGGATGAGAACATCATTCCACTCAGTGGGCTGTATGAAAACTGGTTCCTCGATTATGCGTCCTACGTAATTCTCGAGCGCGCCGTGCCTTCGCTTTACGACGGTTTCAAGCCCGTTCAGCGACGGATCCTGCATTCCATGAAAGAGCTCGACGACGGACGCTACAACAAAGTTGCCAACGTGATCGGGAACACGATGAAGTACCACCCGCACGGCGATGCTTCCATCGGCGACGCACTCGTGGCGCTGGGACAGAAAGAGCTGCTCATCGACATGCAGGGAAACTGGGGAAACACGCTCACCGGCGATGGTGCTGCGGCCCCCCGTTACATCGAAGCGCGTTTGTCCAAATTTGCGAACCACGTTGTTTTCAATCCTAAAACCACGAAATGGCTCCTGAGCTACGACGGACGAAATAAAGAACCGGACAATCTTCCCGTAAAATTCCCTATCCTCCTGGCGCAGGGCGCCGAAGGAATTGCGGTGGGCATGGCGTGCAAAATCCTGCCGCACAACTTTATCGAGCTCATCGATCAGTCCATCAATCACCTGAAAGGGAAAAAAGTCGAAATCTTTCCCGACTTCCTCGTGGGCGGAATGGCCGACTTTTCGAACTACAACGACGGTTTGCGCGGCGGAAAAGTCCGCGTGCGTGCGAAGATCAGAAAGGTCGACAACAAGACCCTGATGATCAACGAAATTCCATTTGGCTCCACGACTTCTTCGTTGATCGAGTCGATCCTGAAAGCGAATGAAAAAGGAAAGATCAAGGTTAAGAAAATAGAAGACAATACGGCTGCGAACGCAGAGATCGTGATCCACCTGGCGCCTGGCGTTTCTCCCGACCGGACGATCGACGCGCTGTATGCCTTTACCGATTGCGAGATCTCAATTTCTCCGAATGCTTCCATTATCGACGGCGATACGCCACGGTTTATGGGCGTTTCCGAGATCCTGAGAGTCAATACCGATACCACGGTGAAGCTCCTGAAAATGGAGCTCGAGATCCGGCTGGCCGAATTGCAGCAGCAGTGGCACTTTGCATCATTGGAGAAGATCTTCATCCGCGAGGAAATGTACATCGACTTCAAGCATTATTCCAATCGCGAAGAGCTGTACACGTACCTTTACAAGCGTTTCGAGCTGTACCGCAAAGAGTTGCTGCGCGACATCGTAGACGAAGACCTTCAGAAGCTGACGCAGATCCCGATGATCCGCATTACGCGCTTCGACTCGGCGAAAGCAGACGACCTGATCGCGAAGCTGGAAGCAGAAATGCTGGAAGTGAAGGGCCATCTGGCCAACCTCGTGGAATACGCGATCGAGTATTACAGAGATCTGAAAAAACGGTTCGGTGCCGGAAAAGAGCGCCGTACGGAAATGAAAGTATTCGACAATATTGCGGCTTCCAAGGTGATCATCGCCAATAAGAAGCTGTATGTGGACATCGAAGAAGGCTTCATTGGCTGGGGACTGAAAAAGACCGAAGCTGTGAACGACTGTTCGGAGATCGACGACATTATCGTGTTCTTCGACTCCGGCAAATTCATGATCACGAAGATCGCCGACAAGAAATTCGTGGGCAAAGGGATCGTGCACGCCGACGTCTGGAAAAAAGGCGACAAGCGAACGATCTACCACGTGATGTACCAGGACGGTGCCGGCGGTGCAACTATGATGAAGCGGTTCTTCGTGAATTCGGTTACCCGCGACACGGAATACGACCTGACGCGCGGCATCAAAGGATCGAAGCTGCTTTACTTCTCCGTTCACCCGAACGGCGAGCGCGAAGTGGTGACCATTCACCTGCGTCCGCGACCACATCTGAAGCGTCTGCGTTTCGATATCGACCTCGGCGACCTGCTCATCAAAGGGCGTCAGTCTGCCGGGAACCGCGTTACGAAAGAGATCGTTGCAAAGATCACCCAGAAAGAAGTCGGCGGTTCAACGCTCGCTGCGCGCAAGATCTGGTACGATACCGTTGTGGGCCGCCTGAACGACGAAGGAAGAGGAAAGTTCCTCGGTTCCTTCAAAGGCGAAGACCGTCTGCTCACACTTTACAAGAACGGGGAATACCGGTTGTCGACTTTCGACCTGGCGAACCACTTCGACGAAGACATGGTGCACATTGAAAAATGGACGCCGGACAGGCCGATCTCCGCTGTTTACTACGACGGCGAGCGCGAGCTGCATTTTGTGAAGCGTTTCTTATGCGAGGTGACATCCGATAAGCGCGTGAGCTACATTTCCGAATCGCCGGGCTCTTACCTTGATGTTGCGACGACAGCTTATATTCCGAAAGTGCGCATCGTTTACAACAAGCTGCTGAAAGAAACCAAGAATCTTCCGGACAACGAAGTGCTGCTGGCCGATTTTATCGAGATCAAAGGCATGAAAGCGCAGGGGAATCAGCTGACGAAGCTGAAAGTGAAGGAGATCGTGCTTACACATCCGATCGAAGGCGACGAGCCGTGGCCGGAAGATGTGGCACTCGACCTGGAGCTTTCGGAAGAAGGAGCAGAGGGCGACGATACATCGGCAACGATCGAGTGGGACCTGACGAAGAAAGACGATGATGAGGCAGATCAGCCAACGCTTTTTTAAAGACTAAGGGAGGAAAGACATCCGAAGCAGTCCGTCAGATGCCGGACGCTTTCGGATTTAAAGACAAAAGACCTTACAGAGGATTTCAGGACTTCTGGATTTCAGGACCTGGAGGATTTTTAACTGTTTGATACTGATCCGAAAACGGATATTATTCATCAACAAGAAGAGCAGTCGGAAACGGCTGCTCTTCTTTTCTTTAGTTAACTTTTCTGCCGTTCCTGTCGGATCAGCTTCGTTGACTAGTCACAGTCGATCATTCGCTCTGATCCCAGCAGCAATCCTTCGTAATTCAGCTCAGGCACATACTTGCCGTTGTTGTAAGCCTGGCTCAGCTCGTATTCATACATGTAACATTTGCCGTCCTGGTGCTTCGCCTTGGCGTACACGTGAATGGTCCTGTTGAGGATGCGGTTCGAATAAGCTTCGTAATGTACCGTCCAGTCGGAGGTAATCATTGTTGCCAGGTATTTGTGGTGAAATCCATTCGCTGTTCCATAGCTGATCAGGTAGTCGAGCGCTTTTTTCTCGAAAACAGGATCTTTTTTAAATGCTTTGATATCCGTGAATTTCTGCCCGTAGGACAAATTGGCGGCGGTCTTTTTCACATACGTGAATGATCCTGTACACACCGGCTTCAGCGAAGTGCTGTAATAGCTGGTGGTGGAATCGCCCGCCCAGACTTCCATTTCAATGGAGTACGTTCCGATAGGAAGCTTGTTCAATGCGTCGACAATACGTTCCCGGTTGTACTTTTTGTTGGCATCCGTAGCGTACACGGTTTCGCGGTAGCAGGTGAGCGAACGGTCTTCACCTTCGAACTTTGCATCTGTATCCAGCTTGATCTTCGTACTGCGGTCACCGTTGATGATCAGGTACGTACTCATGGAACATTTGAAATCGTTCATGTTGTTGGAGCCCTTGGTAGCTGTTCTGGTATACGTCAGGTAATTACAGATGCTCGTTTCCAGGAAGATCCGGGCCTCGATGTGCTCTCCGGACGTGAAGCTGTTTTTAAAAGTAGCATCGGTCATGGTCGCTTTGTCCGTTTTCGCATTGGCAAACAGGATCTGTCCCACATGTTTCTGCTGGAATCCGGACAAGGGATCGGAAGCCTGGTAGTATTGGTCGCCGGGTGCTAATCTTGCAACAGGAAGCTCCATGAGTCCGGCCCTGATCTCTTCAAATGTCGGTTTTGGCGGCTCGGGCGGCGGCGGAGTTGCAGGTGTTTTTTCTACCGGCTCCCCAGTTGCGGGCGTGTCGTTTTCCTTCGCTGCAGGAGGTGTTTCTGCCGGTGTTGCCGGTTTTGGGTCGTTTTTCGGTTCGATTTTTTCTTCGACCTTGTTGACGACCGATTTCTTCGCTTTTCCCGCCACGTTGCCCAGCTGAGCGCTCGAGCTTAATGCCGTGAAGACGAGTAACGTCACTAGTAAACTGCGTTTTTTCATAGGTTTTATTTGATAATTAATCCGGTTCATTTCTTATGAGACCAGCTGGTTAAAGTTACTCCGGCGTCCTCGCGGAATCTTTACCATCCACAAGGTTTTCATTTTCATCACAGGAGGCCTTAGTGTAAAAAACAGGAAGAGCGGCCATTTCTGACCGCTCTTTCTTCTGATTGATATGCTGTTTTATTATTGTTTATTGACCTTTAAGCGAAGAATGCGGCCTGCTTCTTTCACTTCGATGAAATAGATCCCGGTCACCTGATCCGACAGATCCATTTCGAATGAGCCTCCGTTTATTCCCTGCCATTGATCGACTAGTTGTCCGGTCATGCTTACCAGGCGAACCGTCGCATTACTGAGCTCTTTCTCGACTGTAAGCGTTACGAATCCCGATGTAGGATTCGGGAAGAGCTTGCTGCCTGATAGGTCGTTCTCTTCCATGCCAATGGTTGCGATCGTTACGCAAGGTGAAGTCGAAGAACAACCGTTTTGGGTTACGATTACGGCATAGGTTCCGTTAGCCGTTGCGGTAAACGTTTGTGCAGTTGCGCCCACAATCGGTGTATTTCCTGTTCCGCAGTTGATCCACTGATAAGTGGCTCCGGAAGTGGTTGCTGTGATGGTGAGTCCACTGACAGTTGTTGTTGCAACAGGAACTGTGACGATCACGTTTTGCGTTTGCGTGGACGTGTTTCCGTGTCCGTCGTTGTAGGTCCACGTAACGACCGTTGTTCCCGGAGTTGTGATCGGAAGCGTTGTTGTCGTCGTTCCTGTAATTGTTCCTGCACAGTTGTCGTTTGCCGTTGGTGGAGTTAAGGAAGCTACTGAACACTGACCTGTGACATTTGCCAGCATTGCGATTGTAGCAACCGGCGCACTATTATCTGTGATCACAACGTTTTGCGTTTGCGTGGAGGTATTTCCGTGTCCGTCATCATACGTCCATGTGACAACCGTCGTTCCTAGTGTTGTGATCGGAAGTGTTGTTGTCGTTGTTCCCGTAATTGTTCCTGCACAGTTGTCGTTTGCCGTTGGCGCAGTTAAGGAAGTTACCGAACACTGGTCTGTGACATCTGCTAAGACAGCCATAGTCGCTACCGGTGTGATGTTGTCGGCGATCACCACATTCTGCGTTTGCGTGGAGGTATTTCCGTGTCCGTCATCATACGTCCATGTGACAACCGTTGTTCCTTGCGTTGTGATCGGAAGTATTGTCGTCGTCGTTCCTGTAATTGTTCCTGCACAGTCGTCTGTTGCAGTTGGCGCTGTAAGTGAAGTTACTGAACACTGATCCGTGACGTTTGCCAAAGAAGCAAGATTTGCAACCGGGGCGGTATTGTCGGAGATCACAACGTTTTGCGTTTGCGTGGATGTGTTTCCGTGGCCATCGTTATAGGTCCAGGTAACGATCGTGGTTCCCGGAGTTGTGATCGGAAGTGTTGTTGTTGTCGTTCCCGTAATTGTTCCCGCGCAGTTGTCTGTTGCGATCGGAGCAGTTAAGGAAGTGACCGAGCATTGTGAAGTTACATTCGCTAAAGAAGCGAGATTCGCAACCGGCGCGGTATTGTCGGTGATCACAACGTTTTGCGTTTGCGTGGACGTATTTCCATGCCCGTCGCTGTACGTCCAGGTTATAACTGTCGTTCCCTGAGCAGTGATCGGTAATGTAGTTGAAGTTGTTCCTGTAATTGTTCCTGCACAGTTGTCGTTTGCCGTTGGCGCAGTTAATGAAGTTACCGAGCATTGACCTGTCACATCTGCCAGCATTGCGATTGTAGCAACCGGCGCGGTATTGTCGGTGATCACCACATTCTGCGTTTGCGTGGAAATATTTCCATGGCCATCATCATACGTCCATGTGACAACCGTTGTTCCTTGCGTTGTGATCGGAAGTATTGTTGTCGTCGTTCCTGTAATTGTTCCGGCACAGTTGTCTGTTGCTGTCGGAGCGGTTAAGGAAGCCACTGAGCATTGTGAAGTTACATTTGCCAAAGAAGCGAGATTCGCAACCGGCGCGGTATTGTCGGTGATCACCACATTCTGCGTTTGCGTGGATGTGTTTCCGTGTCCATCGTTGTACGTCCATGTTACGACCGTTGTTCCCGGAGTTGTGATCGGAAGTGTTGTTGTCGTTGTTCCGGTAATTGTTCCTGCACAGTTGTCTGTTGCGGTCGGAGCGGTGAGAGAAGTTATGGAACATTGACCTGTAACATCTGCTAAAACAGCCATAGTCGCTACCGGCGCACTATTATCCGTTATCACAACATTCTGTGTTTGTGTGGAAGTATTTCCGTGTCCATCGTTGTACGTCCATGTTACGATTGTCGTTCCCTGATTTGTGATCGGAAGCGTTGTCGTCGTCGTTCCGGTAATTGTTCCCGCACAGTTATCCGTTGCAGTAGGCGCGGTTAAAGAAGTTACTGAACACTGGTCCGTGACGTTTGCCAAAGAAGCAAGATTTGCAACCGGCGTGGTATTGTCGGTGATCACCACATTCTGCATTTGCGTGGATGTGTTTCCGTGGCCGTCACTGTAGGTCCATGTTACGACCGTTGTTCCCGGAGTTGTGATCGGAAGTGTTGTTGTCGTTGTTCCCGTAATTGTTCCCGCACAGTTATCCGTTGCCGTTGGCGCAGTTAAGGAAGCGACTGAACATTGACTTGTCACATCTGCCAGCATTGCGATTGTAGCAACCGGCGCGGTATTGTCGGTGATCACAACGTTTTGTGTTTGCGTGGAGGTGTTTCCATGTCCATCGTTGTACGTCCATGTTACGATTGTCGTTCCCTGATTTGTGATCGGGAATATTGTTGTCGTCGTTCCTGTAATTGTTCCGACACAGTTGTCCGTTGCCGTTGGCGCAGTTAAGGAAGCGACTGAACATTGACTTGTCACATCTGCCAGCATTGCGATTGTAGCAACCGGCGCGGTATTGTCGGTGATCACCACGTTCTGCGTTTGCGTGGAGGTGTTTCCATGTCCATCGTTATAGGTCCAGGTAATGATCGTGGTTCCCTGAGCTGTGATCGGAAGCGTTGTCGTCGTTGTACCTGTGATCGTTCCTGCACAGTTGTCGGTAGCGGTGGGCGAAGTAAGAGCAGTTACTGAACATTGACCTGTGACATTTGCCAAAGAAGCAAGATTTGCAACCGGCGCGCTATTATCCGTGATCACAACGTTTTGTGTTTGCGTTGATGTATTTCCGTGACCGTCGTTGTAAGTCCATGTTACGACTGTTGTTCCTTGTGCTGTGATCGGAAGTGTTGCATTGTGCGTTCCCGTGATTGTTCCTGCACAGTTGTCTGTTGCGGTCGGAGCGGTGAGAGAAGTTATGGAACATTGACTTGTCACATCTGCCAGCATTGCGATTGTAGCAACCGGCGCGGTATTGTCGGTGATCACCACGTTCTGCGTTTGCGCGGAGGTGTTTCCATGTCCATCGTTGTACGTCCATGTTACGATTGTCGTTCCCTGATTTGTGATCGGGAATATTGTTGCCGTTGTTCCTGTGATCGTTCCCGCGCAGTTGTCTGTTGCAGTCGGTGGAACGAGAGTAGTTACAGAACATTGTGAAGTTACATGCGCCAAAGAAGCAGCATTTGCCACCGGAGCACTATTGTCATTGATCACAACGTTTTGCGTTTGCGTAGACGTGTTTCCGTGTCCATCGTTATAGGTCCAGGTAATGATCGTGGTTCCCTGAGCTGTGATCGGAAGCGTTGTTGTCGTTGTTCCTGTGATCGTTCCTGCACAGTTGTCTGTTGCTGTCGGTGGGACGAGAGCAGTTACAGAACATAGTGAAACTACATTGGCCAAAGAAGCAGCATTTGCCACCGGAGCACTATTGTCGTTAATCACAACGTTTTGCGTTTGCGTGGACGTGTTTCCGTGACCATCGTTATACGTCCAGGTTACTACGGTTGTTCCGGAAGTTGTTATTGGAAATGTTGTTGCCGTTGTTCCTGTAATTGTTCCTGCACAGTTGTCGGTTGCTGTCGGAGCGGTTAAGAAAGTTACTGAACACTGGTCTGTGATAGTTGCCAAAGAAGCAAGATTTGCAACCGGTGCACTATTGTCATTGATCACAACATTCTGTGTTTGCGTGGATGAATTTCCATGTCCATCAGTATACGTCCATGTTACGACGGTTGTTCCCTGAGCTTTGATCGGAAGCGTTGTCGTCGTTGTTCCTGTGATCGTTCCGGCACAGTTGTCTGTTGCTGTCGGAGCGGTTAAGGAGGTTACGGAACACTGGCCTGTCACGTTTGCCAAAGTAGTGACATTCGCAACAGGCGCGTTGTTATCGCTGATCACCACATTCTGTGTTTGTGTGGATGTATTTCCATTTCCATCGTTGTAAGTCCATGTTACCACCGTCGTTCCTTGTGTAATGATCGGAAGTGTTGCATCGTGGGTCCCTGTCACCGTTCCTGCGCAGTTGTCTGTCGCTGTTGGCGGGGTAAGACTGTTAACGGAACATTGTGCCATTACGTTAGGAAGCACGGTGACAGTTGCCACCGGCGCAAAAACGTCGGATACCGTAAGGTTCAGCGTAATGGTGGAATCGCATCCTGCGGCATTCGGCCGAACCTGGATATAGGTGCCACTGGCCGTGTAGGTCATTCCGTTAAGGGTATAGCTGCTGCAGGCCGATCGGTTCAATGTCGAGCTGCTCGGCTGTTTAACGGTTATCGTCGTTGTCGAAGTATTGCTGCATCCGTTAGCGTCTGTTCCGGTAAGCGTGTAGGTTGTGGTAACAGCCGGTGTAACGGTAAGCGGGCTGGCAGAGGATCCGCCCGGTGACCAGGAGTAAGTAACTGCTCCGTTACCTGTAAGTGTTACGCTGGCAGGATAACAAACGGAAACCGAAGAAGCCGAAACAGAGACGGGAGGGAGTGTATTTACGATGACCGTAGCTGTTGCAGTGCCTGTACATCCGGTGGCTGTAGCCGTACCTGTAACTGTATAAGTGGTGGTTGCCGGAGGAGAGACCGAAACGGAAGCGCCCGTAAGAGCTCCCGGTGTCCATGTATAAGTATCGGCACCTGTTGCGGAAAGCGATGCCGCCTGGCCGTAACAGACAGCTGCCGGAGCTGTGATCGAAAGTACCGGATTGGCATTCACCGTTATCGCGATCTCATTGGACTGATCGGACAAAGGCCCATTGGCGCAGGTTGTTTCCAGTACATAATAATAAGTGCCTGCGCTGAGAAGGGGAGTTGTGTAAGCTGTTCCTGTGGCGCCTGTTCCACCGCTCACATTCGCGTACGGCCCGCCTGGAGCTGAGCTTACCAGCCACTGATGAGTAATGTCGCCGGCGGCTGTAGTTCCTGCGCTGTTCAATGCAGCCGTAAGTCCTTCGCAGAATACAGTAGAGGAAGCTGTGACGGTTCCTGCGTCGGCAGCAGTACATGGAAGCAGTACGTATTCGTCTGCACCGATAGAAGGCGGCGTGTTCCTTGGATCGTTATCGATATCCGTTGTGATCAACGGAAGGCTCATTCCCATGCCGGGAAGCGGAGACGCTGCGGAAAGGTGAAGATCGCTCGCGTAATTCACGAATTGCGGGTTGATCAGCTGTGAGCTCTGGTTATTCCCGCCCGCCTGTAGCTGGGCAAACGTGTAAGTTGTACCGGCATTATCGGGTGCGCTGCCCATATGGCCGTTGGAAGGACTGGCGAGGTAGAAAATATTGTTATCACGGATCCCGTTCATGGAATTGGTTGATAATAATGTATGACTTCCTGCACCCGTTTGAGCTCCCGTGTAATTGGCAATGACATTGTTTCGAATGTTCACTGTACCCGCCCCCGGACCAACCCGTAAAACAGTATTGGAAATGTTGGGAGAAAGAGAGCCGTCTATGGCAATGGAGTTATGATCGAAATTCATGGTAGTGCCGGAGGAGCTGGTCATGTTGACACCTATCAGCTTGCGAACCGTTGAACCAGTTGAACCATAGGAAGAAGTTAACTTGTAAACGAAATTATTGTAAATATTCAAAACGGAGCCTGTGCCCGCCGTGGTTGCAGTAATTCCTGTCAAGGGCGTATTCACACCCCAGGCCGGGGAATGGATGTTGTAAACGTAGTTGTTATAACACCTGGAAACGCCTGTTTGGTTGATCATGCTGATACCCGTAAAATCATCGGAGGTGATGCCGAATACTTTTGTATGGTGGATAGACGTATTCTTCATGAAGTTCAGCTGTACCCCCATAACCTTGCACTCAGTAATTTCGTTGTAGCGGGAAGGTGAGCTGCTCCCGATTACAATATTCGTATCGTTAAAGGCAGTTGTGGCCCAGACACTGATACCAATGTCACATTTTTTAACTTTGACATCCAGTATCCTGTTATTGGAGTTGGTCCCGGATGCGACCTGGCCGATTGCGTTTTTAAGCAAGGTCCGGATACCGACACTACCCGCAGTGCCTGTTAAAGCTACTTCGACGTTTCGAATTGTGTTGTACTGTGCGCCATTTGTATAGCTTGTATTGACGATCATTATGCCGACATCTATAGAACCCGCCGATTCGAGCCGGAAGTTTTCCAGCGTTAAGTACCGGGTGCCTACGATGGAGATGAGGTGTTCCAGATCCTTGTCACCGATATACGTATCCTCGTTGCCAATATACCCGGTAACGGTCCCGCCGGAGCCTCTTAACAACGGATTCACCGAAGAAGTAAACGTGATCGTATTAACGGTGCTCGTTCCCCTCACAGGCCCTATTACAAGCGGAAACTGGTTCCATCCGCCGTTTGCTGTGTAATCGTAAAGCGTATCTGTTAAGTCAAAAACGACGGGACCTGCTATTCCGCGATGGTTGATCTCTGCTACGGCATCCTCGATGGTCACGAAGTCCTGGCCCATTCCTACCGTATAGGTACCGCCCGGAAGAGCGGCAGGTGTGCCGGGAGTGAAACGGAAATGATGTCTTGGCCATTTGCTCCCGGAATCCATCACAAGATTGCGGCATCGGTCGGATCCTGTCACTGCGTCGAGGTAGCCACCCGGCCCGCCGATGGTTTTGAGCCCTATGCTGGCGCTTTCAAGACCAGAGGTTGTAGTGACCGTAGAAGAGCCGTAGCGGAACTCGATAACGTTTGTTCCTTCATAAAGGATCACCTGGAAGTTTATGTAATTGGTCGAACCTGTGTTGAACCCGCTGGAACGCATATCCGTCCATTGAGCCGTAAAGGTACGCGATCCGGGCACGCCCTGTGTCTGGTAAAGGATATTGACAGGAAGCCCGGAAGAATGGTAAATCTCATCATAATAAGGCGCCAGGATATACTGGGGAGACTCCGGTAAAAACAGGTAACTGTTGCTCACCCGTTTATCACTTGAGATAGACGATGGATTCTGCAGGGCTATGTAACCATTAATAACCAGGCTTACGAAAGGATAATTGTTTCCTTGGAAGTTAAACATAAAGCCGACCGGGATATTGGGACGGACATAAGCACTGGAAGCCGTCGTGGTAGCCGTTGCACCTCCCGCTACAGTAATCGGCGTATACGTATCGTTAAAAATCGTTCGCACCATGTTGAGCTGTGCATTGGCCGAAAAGTTGCTGAGCAGGACTGTAAGCAGCAGAACCAGGCTGAATTTAGTTGTTGTCATCAGAATTATAATTTGTTCGTGTTTATGTGAAGAGCGGATCAGGCTTAGTTAGTTGGCCGATCTCAATACGTGATCGGGGTGCAAAGCTACCGCGACCGAAAAGTTTCGTTCCTACCATCCACAAGGTTTTTATCACAGCAGTATTTAAAGCCGCCGAAAGCCCTTATTTTTGGGCCATGGGTTTTCCTGTCTTTCTGCTGATGTTCTGCTGCTGCTTTGCCGGTATGTTCGCGAACGCGCAGCAGCTCGTGTTCTCCGGCCTTGGCGACCAGGTGCAGCTGCCTGCACAGGAGTGCTACAATATTATGCAGGACAGCCGAGGCTATATCTGGTTCAGCACCGAGCGCGGATTGTGCCGCTATGCGAATAACCGGTTAACAGTGTTCGATCGCAGGAACGGCCTGCCGGAAGAAAGTGTGTATGCCGTTGATGAAGACCCGTCGGGAACACTCTGGTTCATGACTTCCGAAAACCGCATTCTTCAGTATGCGAACGGTCAGCTGAAAGAAGCGGCGTTCAACAGCGCTTACAGGAAACCCCAGGTTGCTTTTGGAGTCAACCTGATGCCTTTCTTTATCGATGCAGTTACCGATGGTCCCATCTATTCCTCGAACCGCTACTATACCACTGAATCCAGCAGCCAGACGAATACGGTTAAGAGGATCGACCTGTACAGCGATGCGAATTTTGTCTTTCTCAAAAAGCACGGCCGCCGACTCGTCCCGTTCCCTAAGCTCGGCATTAACGGGAAAGGTGAAGTGCGGGTCGAGATCGTGACCGACGAGGGAAATTATACCGTGAAGATTCCGAATACCGTTATTTCCAGCCTGGTCTATTTTCAGTCGCAGACCTGCATGGTGAAGAACACCGATTTTTTCAGCCTGCACGACAGGCTGGTTCGCGTGAATGCCGATCGCAGCATTTCGGCCTATGTTTTCCCGGACAGGATCGTGAGCCTTTACGCTGATAAAACAAACGGGCTTTGGGTGGGAACCTTGAAAAACGGCCTGTATTACTATCCCGACATTTCCACGATGAAGCTGGGGCAACACAGCCTGGAAGGCTATTCGGTAACGGGGATCTGCGAAGACAACGAACAGGGGATCTGGTGCTCGACGCTGGAAAAAGGCATTTTTTACAGCCGCAGCAAATTCATTACCAGCTATACCGCCATACCGGGACTGGACAAAAGAAGCACGCTGCTCAGCCAGGCCGGCGGTATTGTTTTTTCTTCCTCAACCGGGAATACACTCTTTTCGTTTGAAGATGGTATTCCTGCCGCTCATGAGCTGGCATTGGACGAAAGCTTCGTGCACTCCGATATTATTCGCTTTCAGAACAGCTGGATCATGGGAGGCATACTCGCCAGCTCCCGACTCGACGATGCTTTCCGCCTTCAGCAACTGCTGATGGTCGAAGCAGACCGGAAACATTATGTTGCGTGTTACCGGCTTGCGCAAACGAAAGGAGGGAAGCTCTACAGTGTGATGCACAAGATGTGCTACGAGTTAGATCCCGGTGGAATAAAGCACATCTATGAGCTTCCGCTCACGGGGAAATACATCAGCGCGCTGACGGACGATCAGCTGTTCATCGGCGCCAGGGAAGGGTTGTATCTACTGAACACGCAAACGGGAAAAACAACGAAAACCGCAGGACTCAAAGGAAATGTAACCGCCATTGTGCAGTCCCGCAGCGGAACGATCTGGGTAGCGACAAAGACAGATGGCATTTACTGGTTCGACAGAAGTTCCGGAAGATGCGTTCCTATTCCTTTTTCACTGGAAACGCCGGTGTTCTTCGACCTTACGGAAGACGCTTACGGACGGATCTGGGCCGCTTCTGCGATCGGGCTCATGTGCTTTCAACCAGATGGAAAGAGCCATCATGTACAGGTCTTTAACACCCTTTCCGGGTTACCGTCCAATGAAGTGTACAAGGTCATTTCCGACAGGCAAACGCTGTATTTTTCCACCTTCGAAGGCTTGTTCAGCTTTCCGCTGAAAAGTCAGCCGGTAAATGCCGTTCATGCGCCGGTGTACCTGCACGAGCTGCAGATCAACGGGAGGCCTGTAAAAATAACAGCGGGAAAGATCCACGTTGGTCACCGGGATAATTCCTTCCGCTTCCTGTTCGATGTGCTCACTTTCAAAAGCGGGACGGAAGCACAGCTGATCTGCGAGATCGATGGCCCGGACGGAACATCGCGCAATACGATCACCGGCAACGAATGGATGCTCGAAAAGCTTGCTCCGGGAAACTACCGCATAAAAGTATGGGCGTTGAACAACGACGGCGTAAAGAGCCTGCATCCGTTTACCTGCACATTTGAAATAGAACGTCCATGGTGGCTTGCTTGGTGGTTCATTGCAGCAATGCTGCTGGCACTGGCGCTGATCGTTCTGCTGATCGTGCGGTTCATCACCGGCCGGATACGCAAGCGGGAAGAAGCGAAAACAGCCATCAACAAGCTTGTTGCAGAATACCAGATGACCGCGCTGCAGGCGCAGATGAATCCGCATTTCATTTTCAACGCCATCAACACGATACAGGGCTACATTCTGCGTAAAAACGAAAACGATGCCTACAGCTACCTGGCCAAGTTCAGCAAGCTGATCCGCATGGTGCTCAGCAATTCCCAGCATTCGACGCTTTTGCTGCATGAAGAGCTGAAAATGATCCACCTCTACATCGAGCTGGAACAACTGCGCTTCGACCAGTGTTTCGACTATGAGCTCCAGTTAGGCGAAGAGCTGGACGAGCACGATATGTACCTGCCGGGAATGCTGCTGCAGCCGTATGTCGAAAACGCGATCTGGCACGGGATCATTAACCTGGAGAACAGCCGGAGAGGGAAGCTCGTGATCGGCTTTTCCCGGGAAGACGAAACGCTCGTTATAACCATCACCGATAACGGCGTAGGGCGTGAGCTGGCGAAAAGCTTCCGCAAAGACATCAATCATCAATCCATGGCGATGGATCTCACCGAAAAGCGCCTGATGGCCATCAACCGCCTGGTCAATATCGAACAGGCACAGGTGACTGTCACCGATCTGTACGATGAACAGGGCGAAGCATCAGGAACGCTGGTGGAGATCCGCTTACCGATAATCCAGCACTATGAATGAACCGATAACCGCCCTGATCGTCGACGACGAAAGTAACAGCCGTCACGTACTGAGAACGCTGCTCGAGCGCAATTTTACGGAAATCGCCATCGCAGGTGAGGCCGCCAATGCAGAAGAAGCGTTCCAGCTGATCGGGAAAGTGCAGCCGCAGCTTGTTTTCCTCGATATTCAAATGCCCCGCGCCGATGGTTTCAGCCTGCTCAAGCGATTTGAAGAAGTGCCTTTCGAGGTTGTTTTCGTTACCAGCTTCGACCAGTATGCGATGAATGCGATCCGTTTCAGCGCACTCGATTATTTGCTGAAGCCGGTCGAGGTAAGCGATCTCGGGGACGCTGTTAAAAAAGCAGTGAAACGGATACAGGAAAAACAGAACAGCCATTTACAGGTCGTCAACCTGCTGAAGACCATGAACAGCAATGGCCCGCAAAAAGTAGCCGTGCACGCCGCTGCGACGGTAAAGCTGCTGGACGAAAAGTCCATTGTATACGTGCAGGGCGACGGCAGTTACTGCGTGATACAGACAGATGCGGAAGAGCGCTTTACAACGGCCCGGTATCTCAAGGATTTTGAAGATTATTTCGGGCAGCCCACCACCTTTGTCAGGATTTCCCGGAGCATACTCATCAACGCCGATCATATCCGGCAATACAGCAAAGGCGAGCCCTGCATGATCGAAATGTCCAATGGCGAGCTGTTTGAAGTCTCCAGGAGGAGGAAGGTGGAAGTACTTGCTGTACTGAGACGGAAAGAGCATTCTTAATTTTGAATGCTTGATTTTGAACTGTTCAGGAGTGAAGTACTCTTGCTATAGTACACATAATCCCCGCATGATCTCACCATATCCTTAAAGCGCTCTAAACACCTTAAGAGATGAGAAATGTCAAAGCACTTGCTGATATAGCTCATCAGGAAGCAGGCAGCAACCGGATATTTTTGTCGCAGGTGTGGATTGTATAAAAACATTCCTTTTGAACGCCTGCAACTTATGATCTCTTGTTAATTCTTAAATCCTGTACCGATGAAAAAAATAACAGCAATCCTTACTGCCTGCGCACTGTTCGTATTAGTTATGGTCAGCTGCGTGCATCATACTGCAAAGAAAGATCCCGCAAAGGTAAGAGCCGATCAGAGCGAAGCGGCCCGGGAAGCGGCCGCCGCCGATTGGTTAACGTTTAAACACGCTGCCGATACGGCGCTTGCAAGGTTTGAAAACCAGGTGAATGAGGTGGAGAAAAATCTCGCCAAAAGCAGAACCGGGGATCAGGCAGCTTTACAGCAGCAGCTGAATAAAAACCGGCAGACCTTACAAATGATGCGGGACCAGCTGAAGATGAAAAACAAAGAGTTCGAGCAGGAAATGAAACAGTTCGACCAGTCTGTATACAATCGGAACAAAGCCTTTCAGCGGGAGTTCGATCACGACATGAAAGAGTTTGAAACTGCATTCAAAGACCTCTTTAAAAACAACGTGAAGTAACCCGGACACAACGGCCAGATCCCGATGCAAAGCCGGGCAGCTATCCGTTCTGTCTTTCTCATGCACTACCCGCCCAGAAGCGCTGATCACTGTCATTCGTTTCCCTGATGGAAATCATTTTATAAAGGCGTCCGTTTCCTTCTCTTTGCTGCAATCTGTAAACCCGTTACGATGAAAACCGATTCACAAGTGCAACAAGATGTTAGGGATAGAGTGATACCGGATCTCGTTCCCGGAAAGAACGCGGATTATTCTTTGAAGACCATTCGGGCGATATTCTTCAGGATGATACGATCGCCCGGCTCATGACTTTCCGGAATGTACTGATCACCGGTCATCAGGCATTCCTCACCGATACTGCCCTGAGCAATATGTGCGAAACAACCCTGTATAACCTGGATTGTTTTGCAAAGGGGCCCGATTTCGAAAACGAATTGACGTAGAAATGGAAAATACAGCCGATAAAGCGATAACCGGATTAACGTCCGAAGAGGTCGTTCAGGCGAGGCAGCAGTTCGGACCGAACCAGTTGACTTATAAGAAGTCAAACCGTTTTCTCGCGACTATTGTACGGGTGGCAAAAGAACCGATGGTGATCCTGCTGCTCGTAGCGGCCTCTGTTTATTATGTAAGTGGCAAAACCGGGGATGGAACGTTCCTGCTCGCAGCGGTTCTGTTTCAGGCATCCATTTCGATCTACCAGTATTCCCGGAGCAAGAATGCGCTGGATAAGCTGAAAGACTTCACACAACCTGTCTGTAAGGTTATTCGCGATGGCGGAATACAGGAAATTAAAAGCGAGGAGGTGGTTATGGGCGACCGGCTGATCGTGGAAGAAGGCGGTCTTATTACTGCAGATGGGACGATCATCCAATCCAATGATTTTTCAGTAAATGAATCCATTCTTACCGGGGAATCGTTACCGGTTTTTAAAGACAAAACCCACGACGATCACGCGATTTACAGTGGTACTACGGTTGCCAGCGGCTTAGCCATCGCAATTGTCACAGCTGTGGGCAATGAAACCAGGCTGGGTAAAATCGGAAAGAGCATTGAGCGTATCGACGAAGAAAAAACACCGCTGGAACTCCAGATCGCCCGTTTTGTCAGGAACATGGCCATTGCCGGCGTACTTGTTTTTATCGTCGTCTGGATCATTAATTATGGCAATTCTCATCATCTTTTAAAAAGTCTCCTGCAGTCCCTGACCCTGGCAATGAGTATTCTGCCCGAAGAAATCCCTGTAGCTTTCACCACTTTTATGGCGCTCGGGGCCTGGCGACTCATGAAATCCGGGATCGTCGTAAAGCAAATGAAAACCGTTGAAACACTCGGGAGTGCTACAGTCATTTGTACCGATAAAACGGGAACCATCACGGAGAACACCATGAGCCTGGCGAAGTTATTTGTGTTTTCGACAAAGCAGCTGTCAGAGCTCAGCGAACCGTTAACAGCAGAGGAAAAGGAATTGATCACCCTTGGGATGTGGGCCAGCGAGCCGATTCCATTCGATCCAATGGAAACTGCATTGCACGATGCCTACAAGCGTTTCACTCCCCTGGATGAACGGCCCGCTTTCCGGCTTGTCCATGAGTACCCGCTAAGCGGAAAACCGCCAATGATGACACACATCTTTGAAGATGATCGCGGAAACAGAATTGTAGCGGCCAAGGGCGCTTTAGAGACCATGATGAAAGTGGCTGCTCTTACAGAGGCGGAGCAGGATCAGATCAATGCGATCGCCCGGGTAATTTCTGCCGACGGATACCGTGTTCTGGGTGTTGGCGAAGCGATCTTTGCGGGAACGGATTTTCCTTCCAGTCAGGAAGATCTCCCTTTCCGGTTTAAAGGTGTGGTCGCATTTTACGATCCGCCGAAGAAAAACATCCGACAGACACTGGAAGCATTTTATGCTGCGGGTATCTCAGTGAAGATCATTACCGGAGATAATGCAGAAACAACTGCTGCTATCGCGAAACAAATCAATTTCCGCGGATATGAACAAACGATAAGCGGCGATGAGCTGATGCAGCTTGAGGGCGATGCGCTGGGTGATCGTGTTATGAATACGGCGATCTTCACCCGCATGTTCCCGGAGGCTAAGCTAAAGATCATCGAAGCCCTGAAATCCAGGCAGCAGGTTGTAGCAATGACCGGAGACGGTGTTAATGACGGACCGGCACTGAAAGCTGCTCATATTGGCATTGCAATGGGAAAACGGGGCACAGAAATAGCCAAAGATGCGGCGTCGCTCATTTTACTGGAAGACGATTTATCCAAAATGGTTGACGCAGTTGTGATGGGAAGAAAGATCTATACCAATCTCAAAAAAGCGATTCAGTACATTATTTCTATCCATATTCCCATCATTTTGACCGTATTTATTCCACTGGCTTTAGGATGGATCTATCCCGCTATTTTTTCTCCTGTTCATATTATTTTTTTAGAGATCATCATGGGGCCGACCTGTTCCATCGTTTATGAGAATGAGCCAATAGAAAAGAACCTCATGCTTCAGAAACCAAAGCAGCTATCAGTTACGTTCTTTCGCTGGAGAGAATTGGGCGTAAGCATTATCCAGGGATTAGTGATAACGATGGGAACGCTTTTCATTTACCGGTATGCCGTGTACAACGGTTATAGCGAAGAGCTGACAAGGACGATGGTTTTCACGGACCTGATCGTTGCCAACATCTTTCTGACATTGGTTAACCGTTCGTTTTATTATTCCTTGTGGACAACGTTAAAGTACAGGAACAAAATGGTGGCGTACGTTATTGGCATTACCGCAGCCATTCTGTGCTTACAGCTCGTTCTCCCGCCGTTGACATCCTTCTTTGAGTTCGAAAGGCTGACGATCGCTCAATTCCTGATCTGCACGCTTACCGGTTTCGTTTCAGTGATCTGGTTTGAGTTCGTAAAGCTGGCAAAGCGGAAAAGGAAGGGATGATGCAGGCCTGCCGTATTATTGCGAATTTGCAAAATCACGCTCGCTTCTGTGAGGTTTGCGTATTCGATTTACCCGATTCCGGCAAAGTCGGGATGGCCAGGCAGAAAGCGCAACACTACCTTTGTTGTCTTTTGTGGTAATGAAAACCTACCTGTTTTACCTGAACCGCCTGCGACTACAGAGCGAAAGACTAAATTTTAAATACATTTGCAGCGAATTAAACATCCCGTATGCATAACCTGAAAATAACCTCAATCATCACATTCTTATCCGGCTTTTGCGCCTTGATCGCTCAACGTACGTCTGCACAGAACAATGTACTCGACCAAACGTTCGGAACTGCCGGAATGACACAGACCGACATCAATACCGGTTACGATAATGCATTCTGCACAACGATTCAGCCGGACGGAAAAATACTCGTTGGAGGAACAACGATATCGGGTTCAGCATCAGCAATTGCCGTAGCGCGTTACAACACCAACGGTACGTTGGATGCTTCCTTCGGCACCAACGGCATTGCTGTTACGACTTTGTTAAACCGTTCATGGGCGAATGCGATCGCAGTGCAGCCGGACGGTAAAATAGTCGTTGCAGGTGCAACCGGAGGCACGGGTTCCGAAACCGATCTGTGTATCGTACGCTACACTTCCGCAGGTGTTCCCGATCCTTCCTTTGATACGGATGGAATTATTATACTAAATATCAATCCTAACGAAGAGGCGTACGACCTGGCGATACAGCCGGACGGAAAAATACTTGTTTCGGGAACAACCAATCCGGGACCGGGATTCGATTTTCTGCTTCTACGCCGCAATTCCGACGGAAGTCCTGATACCTCTTTCGGCACAACCGGTATGGTAGGTAGAGACCTCGGAGGGAATTACGAGTACGGCGAGTCGATGTGTCTTCAAAGCGACGGGAAGATCGTGATCACCGGATCGACCTATGTTACCGAACGCCTGGTGGCGTTGCTTCGCTTCAATACTGACGGAAGTCCCGACCTGACGTTTAGCTGGTTTGGCGCAACGATCCTCGCAAGTTCCGTGAATTCAGGTGCTTATTCCCTGGCGATGCAGGGCGAAAAATTCATTGTAGGCGGAAGGATGTCCGGCTCCGGAAACTATGACTTCGCCGTTTTCCGTTTTCTGAGTACCGGTGGCATCGATAATACGTTCGGTACCGAAGGTAAAATCGTATTCGATCATGGAGGAGTCGATAACTTGATTTCCAGTGTAATCGTGCAACCGGATGGAAAGATCATTGCCTGCGGAACGTTTTACGATTTCGGCCAGGAATCGAGCGGATACATTACACGGCTCAATGCCGAAGGCGATATCGACCTGACGTTTAACAACACCGGTTCCGTGATCACTTCCATAACGGGGAATTCATATGAGGTCATGGATGCAGCATTGCAATCCGACGAAAAGCTCGTAACTGCAGGCGTGGCCAGTGCTGGTGGCAACTCACAGTTTGTAGTTGCCAGGTACCTGAACGAAGGATTTGTTTCCACCGGGGAAATCCAAAGCGCGACGACGATACAGGTCTATCCTAATCCCGCTGAGACGACACTGACGATCGCCGGCATTTCCGCTGAAAAGTATGGAACGGGTTTCAGCATTACCGATCAGTGCGGCCGCATTCTTTTACAGGGAACGCTCACAGCTGCAGCCACTGTTCTCGATTTGTCGGCTCTTCGGACGGGTATGTACCAGGTTCGGATTGATGGAGAAGCGGTTGTTCCGGTTGTTAAACAGTGAGTTGGGTATCAGGACTTCAGGATGTTAAGATTACAGGACTGTAGTACTATTACAAAATCGTAAAATCACGATTGATGTCTGATGTACCACGTAGCCATTACCTTTGTGTTCTTTTGTAGCTTTTGTGGTTCAAAAATACCATTTAATCACAGCTCAACCAGCTCTTCCGTTTCCACAACTTCCCGCTGAACAACAATCGCTTCGGGTTCAGGATTGCTCACCGCATCTGCTTTCCCCAATCGTTTCATGTGTCTGAAATGCGAAGCCAGCGCGGCGTTCATGGTGGGATAACAGCGGTAATCTATTCCGAAATCGGCGCAGGTTTTCTGAACGATCTCCTGGATCTGCGGATAATGAACGTGCGAGATCCGCGGAAACAGATGGTGTTCCACCTGGTAGTTCAGTCCGCCGAGGAACCAGCTCACGACTTTGTTCTTCGGTGCGAAATCGCTGGTGGTTTCGATCTGGTGAACGGCCCATTCGTTATCGATCACCGTGTGCTCGCCGTGCGTGTGCTCAAATTCCACATTCTCTACCACGTGCGCCAGCTGGAAAACGAAGGACATCACCATTCCAAGCATCGCGTGCATGATCACAAATCCAAGAATGCCGGGCAACACGCCCCATACCATGATCGGCAGCACCATGTACAATCCGAAATAGACCACTTTCGTGCTCCAGAAAACGAAATGGTCCACCGGTTTCATTTTTCCGACTTCCACATTAAAGCGGTTCCCGAAAATATAGTCCTGCAGATCCTTCACCACGATCCAGTAAAGCGTGCTGATCGCGTAGAGGAACGTGAGGTATACATGTTGAAAGCGATGTGCCTTAAAGCGTGGCTGCGACTCGCTCATGCGCAGGAAAGGTGTTTTGGCAATGTCATCGTCGGCGCCGTCGATATTCGTATACGTATGGTGCACGACGTTGTGTTTCTGCCGCCACATAAATGCATCGCTTCCCAGGGCATTCATGGATAAGCCGAAGAAATAATTGACGTTTTTGCTGTCGCTGAACGCATCGTGACAGGCATCGTGCATAATATTAAAGCCTACGAAAGCCTGTAAAACGCCGAGCGTTCCTGCAAGAACAGCGGCGGCCCACATCGGAACCGGCAGAAACAATGCGGTTGTATAACAGGCACTATAACCGGTGATGAGAATCGCTGCTTTCCAGTATAAACGGGCATTCCCGGATGATTTCAGTTGATTGTCGGTAAAATAGCTCTCGACGGACTTTCTCAGGGTAGAGAAGAAGTCACCACTCGGACGGGAGAATTGTATTGTAGCCACACTCAGAAATTTTGTTCTGCAAAGATAGGGAATTTGGAAAAAAAAAGGGGAATAGGGATGTACAACAGGGAGTAGTACTATCGTAAACAGGTAACGAACGGCTGTGGCGAAAAAACAGTAATTTTTGGGTGAATAAATGGACGGAAGAAGGGCTGTTTATCGTTTACAACGACATGATGACAAATTATGCGCTGCGAATTGTCCTGACCAAAGAACCGCAGGGATTATCGCTTGACGTAACCGAACCTGGCCCGATGATCTGCATCAAAAGCGACTGGAGAATAGGGTTTAAGTCGTTCTCCCGGCCGGATACGACCGTTTCGGTCTTCGACCTAAAAAAATTACGTACCTCGATCCGCTGACGGAAGAAGCTGCTATGAAAGCGAATATGATCCTTGGCGAGCAGGGAGAGTATGATGAGGAGCTGATTTAACAGGATGTAGAGTTCATAGTGCCGTCGCTTTGCTCCGGAGGGTAAGTAGTGTGTTTTTTACCACGGAAGACACGGAGGGCACGAAGATGAGTTCGAGTGGATTTACCACATAGAGCACACAGAACAAATAGCACGAAGTGCCCTGCTCCGCACACATCAGCTTGCTCTGCGAGCGTTTACCACGGAGAATGCGGAGATGAGCTGGAGTGGATTTTACTACATAAGATCACTCTCGCAAAAAAAACTTTGCACTAACTTTCTGCATAAAGGCTTCAATCAGGCAACCTTTTGATGACTTAACCCCTCTTAGCTTGTATAACTCATTTACTATGCTTAAGAAAACTAGCCTTTTACTGATTCTAATCACCGCTCCGCTCACCGGCATTTTTGCGCAGCACTATTGCGGAACGGACGAATTTGCGGCTAAAGATCCGAATGCAGCCGGACTTTTCCAGGCACTCAACAGGCAGCTTGCGGAAACGCTGAGAACTAATACAGGAGGTCAGAAATCACTATACACTGTTCCCGTTGTGTTTCATATCGTTCACGATAACGGTCCCGAAAACATTCACGATTCGGTTATTTACAACGCAATTGAACAGGCCAATTTACGAATGGCAAATGCTGCTCCCTACACGCATCCGATGGGACATACTACCAACGTCCAGCTTTGTCTTGCGTCGGTAGATCCTTACGGAAACCCCACTACAGGAATTACCCGAACCCAGTCGCCCGAAACAGTCATCAGTGCTTTCGAGACCGATGAGGCGATGAAAAATGTGAGTCGCTGGGATCCGCACCTGTATCTCAACATCTGGATAATCCGTCAACCGGGATTGCCATACGGCGCTTATTCCACAGTTCCCTCATCTGCCGGCGGTGCTGACGATGGAATTGTATTTATGTATTTCGGTTTGAACGGTTATATTCTTAATCATGAAGTGGGACATTACCTGGGACTTTACCACACTTTTCACTGGAACTGTGATAACTCGGACTGTTCACTGGACGGCGACTGTGTCTGCGATACGCCACCCGACATTACAAGTGATGGCACCTGCATGGGGAATTCATGTTCTACCGATGCAGCTGATACGACAGGCCTCAGTCCTTTCACTACTGATGTCGACGAGCTGCCCAATTATATGGATTACAGCAGCTGCGATCAGGCCTTCACCGCAGGACAGGTTGACCGTATTGACGCCGTGCTGAATTCGGTGCGCTCCACGCTTTTGCAATCGAACGGATGCGGACAGCACCCCGGCGGACCGGTACCAACCGCCTCCTTTACTGCCGAAAGCAATTGCTTTACCACCACTTTCACAAATACAAGCAGCAACAGTGTGGGCGCGCAATGGGATTTTAACAGCGACGGAATAATCGATGAATCCGGCAATAGTGTGAGCCATTGGTTCGATACCGGTGGAAATTACACCGTTACGATGTATGCTGCCGGATATGGCGGCATCGATACCGTTGTGCAGCAGATTATGGTTCAGGTTCCGCCAAATCCCTCTTATCCAATGTCTTTTGGACATCAGGGAATTCTCTACGACGGCTTTGGCGGAGTAATGTACTGCGAAGGATCGACCGTTCAGATCAATGGCGTTCCGGGAATGGCTTCCTATCAGTGGTCAAACGGGGACACTACCCAGAACACGACTTTTCAGCCGACCGGGACGATCTCCGTTTCTCTTACAGCTGTTGATACGGACGGGCTGACATGGACCGGCTGTGCACCGCTTATTGTTCCTGTGGCTCCCGCTCCTTTGCTTTCTGCGGAAGAAGGTCCTTTCGGCTGGTGCCTGGGTGATTCAGTGACGGTCAACGCTGTTTTCAGTCCTCACATTAATGAAAGCGCGTGGTATTACAATGGTTCTGAACTTACCGGTTTCCACGACACTTCCTTCACAGTGATCCTTCAGGATACCACTACTTTTATCGCCTATCAGCAGCACACAACGGGCTGTGAAACATGGTCAGACACTATAACCATTCTTGCTGTTGATTGCGGCGATCTGGGAATCGAAAGTCAGAACCTGAATAGCCTGCATGCCTATCCGAGCCCTGCCGAAGATGCACTAACGCTGAGCTGGAGTACGCCGGAGGATCATCTGTTACTGACGATCTATCAGGCTGACGGTAAGCTTGTTCATAGTCGTGAAATTCTTACCGGGACTTCCTGTTCATTAAACGTGTCTGACTGGCAGTCAGGAATGTATTACGCCAGGCTGCAAAACAGTACGGTCAGGTTTCTTGTCAAATGATCCGGCGTTCGTTACGGGATTGAAATTAAATCCTAATGAAAAAGTCAGATTCCGTTGCTGTGCTCCGCGTGCATCAGCGTGATCAGCGGGCGTATTATCCGGAGGGAAGGGCAAGTAGTGTCTTTTTACCACGGATGGCACGGATGGCACGGAGATGAGTTGTGGTTGAACCACATAGAGCATATAGGACACATAGGTCGGAGTATATCCGTCGCTTTGCTCCGGCAGGTAATTTTTACCGCAAAGAGCCGCGGAGGACGGGGGAAGTGCTGTGTGTTTAGAGGACGCAGAGCGATTGTGTTGTCAGTTAAACTAACACTTACTTTTTTCTACCACAGAGAACACGGAGATGAGTTGGAGTGGATTTTACCCCGCCGGCAGGCGGACACGGCACATAGAGCACACAGAACACATAGGACGAAGTGCTTTGCTCCGCGTACATCAGCTTGATCAGCGCGCGCATTCTGAACTCTTAAAATCCTGACATCCTACTATCTTAACATCCTGCCGTCTTTCTTCCCTTGTCTTTCCGTCTTTCATCTCCCATTCCGTTGCGCTTTTTACCGCTAATGCCTATCTTTGCCACTCTCAGGATGATTTCTCTCCGCCAACAGTAAACGAGGAAAGGATGGTTTGCTCTCCGCGACGAGCAAAAACAGACCATAAAACAGCAAAAAAGATTAAAAGAATGGAAACAACGGAAAAATTGTCGTCGCAGAAAATGATAGAGCTTGAAGATCAGTACGGAGCTCATAACTACCACCCGCTGCCGGTTGTGCTCGCAAAAGGCGAAGGGGTGAACGTATGGGACGTAGAGGGAAAGCACTACTATGATTTTCTTTCCGCGTATTCTGCCGTTAACCAGGGACATTGCCATCCTGCGATCGTGCAGGCGCTCATCGAACAGGCGCAGACACTGACACTGACTTCCCGTGCGTTTTACAACGACACACTGGGCGTTTACGAGGAATTTATCACGAAGTATTTCGGATTCGACAAGGTGCTCCCGATGAATACCGGTGCAGAAGCAGTAGAAACGGCTTTGAAGCTGGCGCGCAAATGGGGGTACGAAAAGAACGGCGTGGACGAGAACCAGGCGCAGATCATCGTGTGCGAAGGTAACTTCCACGGACGGACAACCACCATCATTTCCTTTTCCAGCGATCCCGATGCCAATAAGAATTTCGGCCCGTATACACCCGGATTCATCCGCATTCCCTATAACGATACGAAAGCGCTTGCAGAAGCACTGAAACAGCCGAATGTAGTCGGGTTCCTCGTTGAGCCTATACAGGGAGAAGCGGGCGTGTACGTGCCGGACGAAGGCTACCTTTCCGAAGCAAAACGCCTGTGCGAAGCAGCCAATGTGCTCTTCATTGCAGATGAGGTACAAACCGGCATTGCCCGTACGGGAAAACTGCTGGCCGTAGACCACGAAAACGTCAAACCGGACATCCTGATCCTGGGGAAAGCGCTGTCGGGCGGAGTTTATCCCGTTTCGGCCGTCCTGGCAAACGACAATATCATGATGGTGATCAAGCCGGGACAGCACGGTTCTACCTTCGGGGGGAACCCGATGGCGGCACGTGTTGCCGTTGCAGCGTTGAAAGTCATTACAGACGAAAAGCTGGCTGAAAACGCAGAACGCCTGGGAACGATCTTCCGCGCTGAAATGAACCGTATCATCCAACAGACAGACCTGGTGAACGCCGTTCGCGGAAAAGGCTTATTGAACGCCATTCTCATCAACGACAGCGAAGACAGCACCACTGCGTGGGACCTGTGCGTTCAGATGAAAGACAACGGATTGCTCGCAAAGCCGACACACGGAAACATCATTCGCTTTGCTCCGCCATTGGTCATGACAGAAGAGCAGCTGATGGAATGCGTGGCAATCATTGAGAAAACGATCACAGCGTTTAAGAAATAAGCTCCATATAAAATAATGAAAGTCCGGGTTCAACGATCCGGACTTTTTTTATACGCTGATTTTCCGTGTTGTTTTTTACGCCATGTGCAGAAAACTTCCTTAACGGTAGAATTCTAAAGTAGCAGAATGACAACTTTTGCAGCAAACAAATTTACTATGAAAAAAATAATAATGATCGGCTTTTGCCTGTTCTCCTTCCACAGCTTAAACGCCCAGGTAATGAAAGGGATTGGCGTTGTTAAAGGCAAGCTGGATGCTAAAGAGCAAAAAGAGCAGGAGCAGCAGCGAAAAGATCAGGAAGAAAAAGACAGGATCTACAAAGAAGAGCAAAGGAAGATCAAGGAACAGGAGAAAATCGACCAGGAAAAGAAAGACAAGGAAGATAAAGAGCAGGCTGCGATCGCCCGGAAAAAAGAGATCATTGAAACCTTTCCCCAGATCCTCGATTCAACTTCGGGATACTATGTAAAGAGCGATCCTTTCGATACGCCTTTTCATAAGCAGAACGTCGGGAAGATCTATTTCTCCGCGGGGAAAACAGTAGCCACGGCAGTCACAGCGAAGAGCTTTACCGATACGATTATTTTTGGACAGGAGATCGATCTTCGCTTTTTCCTGGCTACGAGTATCTGCAATTACAAAGTGTACGACAAGAAGAAAGACGTGTTTTACATGAATGAAAAACCAGATGCCAACAACCGCCCTGATATCTGCGAGTATTCCGTCGTTCTCATCATCGGAAAAGACACCATTACCATAACCGATGACAACGGGCAGCAGAAAAGCTACAGCGGCTTTCGCTATCCTATTTATTCCAGGACGGAAGGCAATAAATACAACAACGATTTTTACGTCGATAAGCTGAACAAAATTCCTGTAGGAACGCACCGATTCGAAGCGCAGCTCTGGGCCGGACGCATTAACGAGAGTTATGCCAACAGCTCTTACCTCCCGATTGCCACAGGAGAGATCGTGCTGGTTAAAAAAGACATGAAACCATTGAAGCTCGGATCCAAATTCAGCGACATCAAATCTGTAAGGAAAGATCCCGCTCTTGAAGCATCAGCTTTGGAAGCCCTGAACGATCATTTCAGCTCCCAGGGATGGACAACGAAGTTCTCGGCCGTTAAAATCCACCAGGACTGGACGATCAACCGATCTTACAGCGGGATTATTTTAAGCAGAACGCTCGCCGTATACGCCAATGGAAAAAAAGACGGAAACTGCGAAGCTGAATTGTTTTACCTCGAGCAGGCATACGACGGAGCGAATTATTCAAAAGTATTCTCGTACGCCGGAGTAGGTATGGGAACGGAGATTCCAATAGATTGCGAATGATGTGAATGCATCTTTTTGACAGAACATTCTAACAAAGGCGCGGGCTATATCCGCGCCTTTGCTGTTTAGTGGTGCTTTGCTGAATACGAGCTGTTGGGGTAATATCAGCAAATCATCAATCTTTTGTCGCTTTTGCGGTTGCATTATGACCGTTCCATTACCAGCCTTCCTTTCTCATCCTGCGCCGGGGACTATCGTGTAAATTCCCCCGCCCGCTGCCTATGCCATTCCTATTTATCTTTCTATATTTGAATCACCATTAAAAAAGAGACATTTTGACAACAAAGATAAAATTCGGAACAGACGGCTGGAGAGCGATTATCGCGGATGAATTTACCGTGGAAAATGTGGCACGCGTAGCCTGGGCAACTGCCAAATGGCTGAAAGCTTCCGGGTTGAAGCAGCGCATTGCCGTTGGTCACGACTGCCGTTTCGCCGGTGAGCTGTTTGCCGATACCGTGGCAAAAGTCCTGCTGCACGAAGGGATCGAAGTAAAAATGGCCCGCGGATTCGTTTCAACACCCATGATCTCGCTTGCTGCCGTTCAGCTCGATTGCGGACTCGGCGTCATCATCACCGCCAGCCACAACCCTCCGGGATACAACGGCTATAAGCTCAAAGCACATTTCGGCGGACCGTTGAATCCCGATAAAGTACAGGAAATAGAAGACATCATCCCGGAAGCCGTTCCGTTTGAGTATGCTGCTGTGAACATAGACGATTACACAGCATCCGGGCAGGTGGAGATCGTGGATTTCGAAACGCGCTACGTGCAGCACATCGAAGCGAATTTCGACCTCGACGCCATTCGCAAATCCGGGCTTAACTTCGTGTACGACGCGATGTACGGCGCCGGGCAGAACGTGATCCGCCGCATTCTTCCGGACGTACAGCTCCTGCATTGCGAGCACAATCCGTCGTTCTACGGCCAGGCTCCAGAGCCGATCGCCAAGAACCTGCAGCCGCTGGAGCGTTACATCAAGGAAAAAGGAAACATTCACTGTGCGCTTGCCACCGACGGAGATGCCGACAGGATCGGGCTTTACAACGGCAAAGGCGAGTTCATCGATTCCCACCATATTATTCTGATTCTCATTCATTACCTCGTAAAATACAAGGGAATGACCGGGAAAGTCGTTACGGCGTTCAGCACGACGCCGCGCGTAAAGAAAATGGCCGACCATTACGGACTGGATTCCGAAGTGGTGAAAATCGGCTTCAAGTACATTGCCGCCATGATGGTCGAAGAAGACATCGTTGTGGGTGGCGAGGAATCGGGTGGAATTGCCGTAAAAGGCCACATCCCGGAGCGCGACGGTATCTGGATGGGACTCATCATCTGGGAATTCCTGGCAAAATCGGGCAAAACGCTCGACGAAGTGATCCAGGAAGTCTACGACATCGTAGGACCGTTCAAATTCGAGCGGAACGACCTGCACATCACCGAAGCATTGAAGCAGAAAATTGTCGCACAGTGCAACGACTATAAGACATTTGGCAAGTACAACGTGAGCGAACTGCAAACCATCGACGGGTGGAAATACTTCTTCGACGACAACCGCTGGGTGATGATCCGTGCTTCCGGCACGGAGCCTGTTCTTCGGACGTATGCTGAAGCGCCAACGATGGAAGAAGTGCGCGAGATCCTGAAAGTAACCGAAGAAACCATCCGCGGATAATGGCAGGCTCTTCCTACGGAACGATCTTCCGGCTGGTCTCCTTTGGTGAATCCCACGGCCCTGCGATCGGCGGTGTGGTAGAAGGCGTGCCGTCCGGAGTGCAGTTGTCCGCAGAGAAGATCCGTGCAGAGCTCGACCGGCGCAGGCCGGGGCAATCCGCCATCGTTTCCCAGCGCAATGAAGCCGATGAGGTGGAATTCCTGTCCGGCATCTTCGAAGGAAGAGCCACGGGAACGCCGATCGCTTTTGTGGTGCGGAATACCGATCAGCGCCCGAAAGACTACAAAGAAATTGAACACACGTTCCGGCCTTCGCATGCCGATTTTACGTACCACCAGAAATACGATACCAGCGATCATCGCGGCGGCGGAAGGTCAAGTGCCCGTGAAACCATTGCGCGGGTAGTCGCCGGTGCGATCGCAAAACAGGTATTAGCGCTCGTTGGTATTTCCGTGGAAGCATTTGTCGACCAGGTCGGTTCTATCCGCTGGGAAGGCGAATGGAAACCCGAGCTGGCAGCCGTGCGCGAAAGCAATGTGGTGCGCGTTCCCGATGCGGAAACCGCAGCAGCCATGGAAAACCTGATCCGCGAAGTGCGAAAAGACGGCGATACGATCGGCGGATGCATTCGTTGTATTGTTACAGGCGTAGCGCCGGGACTGGGCGAGCCGGTGTTCGACAAACTGCACGCCGAGCTGGGAAAAGCCATGCTGTCCATCAATGCCGTAAAAGGCTTCACGATCGGTTCGGGCTTTTCGGGCGTGGAAATGCGCGGCTCGGAGCACAACGATCCTTTTGTGCAGGGCGGAACAACGGCAACCAATCATTCGGGCGGCGTTCAAGGTGGCATTTCCAACGGCATGCCCATCGATTTCCGTGTGGCGTTCAAGCCTGTGGCCACCATTATGAAAGAACAGCAGACGATCAATAATTACCTGGAGTCGACAACGATCACGGGAAAAGGCCGTCACGACCCTTGCGTAGTGCCGCGTGCCGTTCCCATTGTAGAAGCGATGGCCGCAATGGTCATCCTCGATTTTTACCTCAGAGATAAAGCGACAAATTTGTGAAGATCATTGCAGCAACCTGGCGACTTTTGAATCATAAAGGGTTCTTTATCCTGTTCCTGGTATTGCTTGGCGGCTTATACGGAACAAAATCCGACCGTTATTACGGCTGGACGAATACGGCGGTGCGCAAAGGCGAGCCCATTATTGCCGATGGGGCAGGGTACTACTGCCATTTGCCGCAATGGTTCATTTACAAGACGAATAACTTCCAGTTCCTGGATTCCATTGCGAAAAAGTACCCGAAATCGCGTTTCACGAACAATGTGTATGTGCCCGGAGACGGAAAACCGCCTTCTAACAAATACTTTACGGGTTCGGCTGTTGCCATGACGCCTTTCTTCGCGATCGGCCACTGGTGGGCAACGTCCATCGGCGTGGATGCCGACGGCTACAGCTGGCCGTATCTCGTAATGGTGAACATGGCCTGCATTTTCTACGTCCTGCTGGGCTTTTTGGGGATTTATTTCTTCCTGCGGAAATTCGGCATCGACCGGTTCTGGATCATCGTTTCCTCGCTCACGATCGCTTTGGGCACCAATCTCGGCTATTACATTTACCAGCTCTCGCCGTATTCGCATATTTTCTCCTTCGCGGTGATCGCGTGGCTGCTGTTTGCTGCAAAATGCTGGGCCGACAGGCATTCGGCAAAAAACTTTCTCTTTTTATGCGCGCTCATTGGCTTTGCGATCATCATTCGCCCGACCAGCGTACTGGCGCTTGTGTTCATTCCTTTTCTCTTTGCATCGACAGCTGATTTTCTTTCGCGTTTGAAAGCGCTGGTAACGCAGCAGAGGCTGCAATTGCTCGCAGGACTGGCCGTTTTCGGGGTATTTATTTACTTCCAGCTCTGGAACGTTCATTTGCAGACGGGTGTGTGGGCGCTTAACACCTACACGAACGAAACATTTGAGTTTTTGTGGTCTCCGAAGATCGTTGAAGTCTTATTCAGCTGGCGGAAAGGGCTGTTTGTCTTCGCCCCGGTGCTGTTCCTGATGCTGCCGGGCTGGTTCGTGCTGTTTCGGCGCAACCGGAGATTGTTCTGGGGAAGTGTTCTGTCGTTTGTACTTTTTACCTGGATCACTGCTTCGTGGTGGTGCTGGTGGTATGGCGGCGGGCTCGGCATGCGTCCTTACATCGATGTGTATGCGCTGCTCGTGATTCCGATCGCGTTTCTTTTCCAGTACAGCCGGATCTGGATGCAGGGTATTCTCCTCGTGGTTGCTTTCGTGGGCTGCCAGGTGGCGCAGGTGTACGAATTCCAGATGAAGTACAACATCATTCACTACGACGATATGTCGTATGAGCAGTTCTGGCGGGTATTCATGCGCAAGGAAATGCGTTACCAGTGGAGCGTGCACCTGTATTACGAGCATTTGCCCGAAGAACAGCCGCTTAAAGAAAGAACGCTCCATTTCCGCCGGAAAGGAAAGCCCATGCAGCCGGGTGTATTTTACAAAGTCGAAGAATGGAACTACGATGATAACCCGGTGGTGACCATTATTCCCCAGCCAGGCGATTCCTGCTATTTGTTCGGAGCGCGCGTAAAGGCGGAGATCTACCTGTATGGCGAAGAGATCAATCCGTCTTTCCATCTCGGTTTTTACAGGGACGGAAAGATGTACGACGAAAGGCGCTTCTTCGTGGGGCAGTTCGTGCCGGAGATCAAAGAGCTGCACCCCGTAACGATCGATTTTTTTCCCGATGAGATGTACTGCCAGTTCGATTCGCTTCGGATCGATTTCGAGGAGTCGCGACCGTGCTCGGGCATACGGAACGCGCGGGTTACGCAGTATGTGTACAGGCAGCGGTGATGGGGTCTGCGCCGGCCGGCAACTATCTGAATCTTGTTTTCTAGTGTGAAGCTTATGTTTTCAGGCACTGTTCTAAAAACGGGCTATCAGTTAAAGAACGATCAGTATATATCTGCCGGTGGGCGGACACGGTGAGGATATAAATCTGCAGAAAAGCGATGTCGACTCCGCATGATCTTCCTTCGGCTTGCGCTCACTACCGCGAGCTGGCCTCAGTCTTCACGAGCAGTGCTCGTTCTTCTCTGGCGGACGGCACGTGATGTCCGCACTATCGAACTTGAGCAGCTGATGAATGTTCTTCCGAAAATTGTTTTGTCGTCATTCTTACTCTTAAAAGGAATATCAGTCCGTTTTAGAACAAAATCTACTTTAACCGATCCGGTCCATGTAGCAGTAACCCGACCCAGGTGTGAGGTGCTTCGATCCCGTTGGGAGGCGGTGTGACGACGTTCGTACCACGTGCGATGACGTAAGTAACAGGCTAGATGGCGTTCGTAGTACGTGCGATGACGTTCGTAGCAGGCGCGATGTCGTTGGTAGCAGGCGTGATGACGTTCGTAGCACACACGATGTCGTTGGTAGCAGGCGCGATGATGTTCGTAGCACACGTGATGTCGTTCGTAGCACACGCGATGTCGTTGGTAGCAGGCAAGATGTCGTTCGTAGCACGCGCGACGACATTAACACAGCCTGGGATTGGAACAGAAAGACCTGCGAGGGAACAAACAATTGCTGTGACCGGAAGAGAAAGGGAACTATTGTTTATCGGCTGACAGCTTCATCCTTTTCCATCCCCGGCTGATCGGTTGTCACAAAATACGTTAACGGTGCACGTATTTTAAGCTTCTTTAAGTTGTTAAAATTTACCTTCTGACTACCTTTAAGACCTATGGAACGTAAGAAAATAGTCATCGTAGGAGGTGGATTCGCGGGATTGAACATGGCCCGCAAGTTGTCGAAATCGAATTACGACATTCTTCTGGTCGATAAGCAGAACCATCACATGTTTCAACCGCTTTTCTACCAGGTAGCCAGCGCCCGCCTCGAGCCTTCGAGTATTTCGTTCCCGTTCAGGGCGCTGTTCCGCCGGAAAAAGAACGTCGATTTCCGCTATGCCAGTGTGAAGTCTGTTAACCCGGAAGGTAAATTCATCGAAACGTCTATGGGGCAGATCCCTTACGACAAGCTGATCATCGCAACAGGTTGCCGCACGAATTACTTCGGCAATGAAAACCTGATGAAGTATACGATGGCGATGAAAACGACCCAGCACACGATGCATATTCGCAATACCATTCTTTCGAAGTTCGAAAAGATCATTTTCGTCGACGACAAGGAAAAGGCAGAGCTAATGAACCTCGTGATCGTTGGCGGCGGGCCGACAGGTGTAGAGCTTTCAGGCGCCTTCGCGGAAATGAAGAAAAGCGTGCTTCCGCGCGATTACCCGCATTTTGATTTCTCGCAGCTCAAGATCATTCTCATCGAGAGCGGCCCTGCTCCATTGGGCGCTATGAGCGAAGTTTCCCAGAAGTGGTCGCGCAAATACCTGGAGGAAATGGGCGTAAACGTCCGCACTTCGACCTTCGTAGAAGATTTCGACGGTCATACCGTGAAGCTGAAATCGGGCGAAGAGATCCCGACGCAAACGGTGATCTGGGCAGCCGGTGTAAAAGGAAACATGCTGGAAGGCATAGACGAATCGATCACCATTCGCAGCCGTTACCGCGTGAACCGGTTCTCCGAAATGGAAGGCCACCCGGATATTTACGCCATCGGCGATATTTCGTACATGGAATCGCCGAAATACCCGCAGGGAATGCCGCAGCTGGCAAATGTGGCCATCAACCAGGGAAAAGCACTTGCGAAGAACCTGAAACGACAATCCGCGAATCAGCCGCAGGTGCCCTTCGAATACAAAGACAAGGGAACGATGGCGACGATCGGCAAGCACAAAGCCGTTGTGGAACTGCCGTTCATGAAGCTGCAGGGCTATTTTGCCTGGATCATCTGGATGGTGATTCACCTGATGCTCATCCTCAGCGTACGGAACAAGATCATCGTGTTCTACAACTGGGCGTGGAGCTACCTTACGGGCGACAGCTCGCTTCGTCTCATTCTGCGGGATGAAAAAGACAGGGAGGCTTTCCGGAGCAATGATTAATTGGACTTGAAGACGGAAAGACAAAGGACAAAAGACCAGTAGATTTCAGGAGATCAGGATTTCAGGATAGCAGGAGATCAGGATTTCGGGAGTGTGGGCAACAAAGGTTTGCGATAGGGGTATTTATTCCGGATTTAAGCTTTTTTGCCTGCTGCGGGTCAATCTCTTTTGGTGCTTTTGTGGTTCAAAACCTTATTCTCGGTACTTTTGTAAAAAAACAGCTATGATTCAGCGCATACAAACAGTTCATTATTTAATTGCCATTGTATTACTGGCGATTCCCTTACTGGGTTTTGACCTCTTTTCGTTCTCCAACAGCGAGGCGACGCAGCACGTTACTTTTTTCGGGAATGAGCTAACGGAAGACGGCTCCGAATTTTCGGGTTACCAACTGCCTAATCTTCCTTTTTACTGGCTGAACCTTGCAGGGATCCTGCTGCTCTTCATCACAATGCTGTCGTTTAAAAAGCTGAAAGCCCAGTTCCGCATCGGGCGGTTCACGGTTATTTTCCTCTTCATCAGCCTGATCATTTTATGCGTTGCGCTGTATGCTTACGCGCAGTACCTTTCGGTTATACAGCCCAATGTGATGCCCGGCGCAGGATTTTACCTGTTTGCAGCAAGTATTATTTTCGTGCTGTTCGGCAACAGCGGGGTAAAAAAGGACCGGAAGTTACTGGATTCACTGAACCGTTTGCGTTAAGATGTTTCAACAGGTACAGACGCGTTACTATCTTTCCGCATTCGTTCTTTTGCTCCTGATCCTGGTGTTCCCGGTCAGGTTATACGCCGCTTACATGGATGCAAGCCTGCATTCCTGGTTCTCTTCCTGGCCGGATAGTTGTTTTTTCCTCGTTACGTTCTCCCAGCTGCTGCTGCTGATCACGATGACAAGGAAAAAGAAAAAACCGCAGTTCCTGTTTGCCATGCTGGCTTCCGTCGTGTATGGCGTGATGCTCTTAAGCATGGTGATGCTGCTCTGGTTCGACAAATCCTACTCCTTCGATAACTTCGGGAAACTGCTTGAAAAGCCCGCGTCACTGACCATTTGGTTCGCCGTTGCTATTGCAGGTTGGATCCTTTTGCTGCTGGGAAACAAAGCACTCATCAAAGAACTTAAACAATTAGATTCTCAGAATCATTTGCGCTAATTATGAATTATTTATCGGTTGAAAACCTTACCAAATCGTTTGGTGACAGAATTTTATTCCAGGACCTCAACTTCGGGATCGATCTCGGACAGAAAGTAGCCATCGTTGCCAAGAACGGCAGCGGGAAAACAACGCTGCTGCGCTGCCTGATGGACCTCGAGCACTACGATACCGGGCGCATCGTTTACCGCAACGACATTCGCATTGCGTTCATGGAGCAGAGCGAGAACCTCGACGACAGCCACACGATCCTGGAAGAGATCTTCTCACACGATCTGCCAGAAATACAGGTCGTGAAGAAATACAACCTCGCCATGAAAAACGGCGACGAAGATGCGATCAACGACTGTTTCCAGGAACTTACAGATCTGAACGCCTGGGACGTCGAAGTCCGCGTGAACCAGATCCTGAGTGTGCTCAAGCTCGATAATACGGACCTGAAGATCGGAAGTCTTTCCGGTGGACAGAAAAAACGCGTCGCGCTGGCGAAAGTACTCGTTGCCGAAGCTGATTTCCTGCTTCTCGACGAGCCGACGAACCACCTCGACCTCGACATGATCGAATGGCTGGAGGACTATTTGTCGAAATCGAAATCGACCATTCTCATGGTGACGCACGACCGTTATTTCCTCGAAGTCGTGTGCGACACCATCCTGGAGCTCGACGACAAGACAATTTACCGGTACAAGGGGAATTTCTCCTATTACCTCGAGAAGAAAGCCGAGCGCCAGGAGCAATTGCAATCCACGATCGACAAAGCGCGGAATACGTTCAAGAAAGAGCTCGACTGGATCCGCCGTCAGCCGAAAGCACGTGGCGTGAAGCAGAAAGCCCGCGTGGATTCATTTGAAGACGTAAAGAAAACAGCCAGCCAGCGCATCGACGACAGCGAAATGGACATTCCGGTAAAAATGGAGCGCCTCGGGACGAAGATCCTCGAGCTGCACAAGATCGGGAAGTCATTCGGCGACAAAAAGATCATCGACAATTTCTCCTACAACTTCAACCGCAAAGAGCGATTGGGGATCGTAGGCAATAATGGAACGGGGAAATCCACGTTCCTGAATATGATACAAGAGCGCGAAGAGCTCGACAGCGGAAAAGTCGTTGTGGGCGAAACCGTTGTCTTCGGCTATTACAGCCAGGAGCTCATCAAAGTCGACGAGAACAAGAAAGTCATCGACGTGATCCGCGATATCGCCGAGTTCATTCCACTTGAAAAAGGGAAGCAGCTTTCGGCCGCGCAGTTCCTCGAGCGATTCCTGTTCAACCGCGATATGCATTACAATTACGTCTACAAGCTGAGCGGGGGCGAAAAGCGCCGTCTGAAGCTGATGACCGTTTTGATGTCCAATCCGAACTTCCTCATCCTCGATGAGCCGACGAATGACCTCGATATTTTCGTGATGAGCGTGCTCGAAGACTACCTTCGAAGCTTTGAAGGCTGCCTGATCGTTGTTTCGCACGACCGTTATTTCATGGATAAAATGGTCGATCATGTATTCGTATTCGAAGGCCAGGGCGCGATCAAAGACATTATCGGTAACTATACCGAATACCGCAAGCAGCTCGCCCAGGACAACAAACGCGATAAAAAGCCTGCTGCCGCAGAAGAGAAGATCGAAGCGGTGAAAGTAACGCAGCTTTCCAACAACGCACCGGCTGAAAAGAAGAAGCTTTCCTTCAAGGAAAAGCAGGAATTCGAACAGCTTGAAAAAGACCTCGAGCGCTTCGAAGCCGAAAAAGAAACGTATACCGCTATTTTGTCCGACAGTAATTCCGGCAACGATGCCATCATGAATGCCGGCAACAAGCTCGCCGAGATCATGGCGAAGATCGAAGCTACGACGGAACGCTGGATGGAGCTGGCGGAGTTTGCCTGATAACTGGTAGTGATATTTTAGGAGATTGGTCCGGGATGCATCCCGGACTTACTTTATCGGGATGCATCCCGGACTTACTTTATCGGGGTGCATTCCGGACTTACTTTACCAGATTGATCAGACTTACTTTTTACCGTAATTCTTAGGGTTTTCCCGGATATATTTTTCTATCGCTTTTAAAGCATACGGTGATCGGATGATACGATCATAGTACCCGTTTTGCCAGTTGAAGCCGATTCCGTTCTTCCGGGCATAGGTAGTTACAGCCGATTTGTATCCCCGAATGACCGATCCTAAATTTTGAGATTGGACGCCCATTTTATTTGGCTTGAAATCGCGATTATGCTCATTTGCCGGAATGTGTAGTACTGCGTGAAAATGATCCGGCATAACGATGAATTCACCCAGTGATATATTCATCGATTTCCTTAATTCAGCTGTTTTGATCCATTCCTGCCAAGCCACCTCACCAAGCTCTGAGAGGATCATATTTTCATCGATTATTTCACCAAAAGCAGGTATCCGATGCTGCACGACCAGCGTGATGAAATAGTCGTTCCGACCTCCATAATCAACATTAGAGAGTCGCATCGTTTTATTGAGGTATTTCCCTAAATAGCGGTTTTCCATCTATTTAAGCTAGTGATAATTTTTGAAACAGATGATGATGTGGAAGAAATAATGTCCGGGATGCATCCCGGACGTACTTATGAGAATGCAATCCCGGACGTACTTATGAGAATGGATCCTGAACCTACTGTTAATTATTATATTCCCGTACCTGTTTAATATACAGCTCTCTCGTTCCTTCGTCGAGCTTGAATTCGAGGTCGAGGCCGAAATCGTCGTACGCTTCGCCGGGCTTGCGCTTGTGAACGTGTTTCCAGTAATAGAGCTTGATCCGTTCCAGCTCCGCCTGAAGATGTTCCAGCTCGGCTTTTGTCATGATGAGCTTTCCTTCGTTGAGGCTGGAAGTCGTAATCACTTCGATCGTTCGCTGAAATCCGGAGAGCTCGTTGGCGGGATAGAGCACTATCTGGTCGCAAATGATCCCCGGATCGGGTGCAACGACGCTGATGTCGCCTTTCTGAACATTGATCACAAAGCCGTGGTAGCTGAGACGGTAAATATTCTTTGTGATCGCCACGCCGTTCGCTGCTTCCGAGGGGAATGACCGGTGAACGAGGATTCCCATGGAGACTTCCCGCTGATCGATCCCGAAGTAACTGCGTTCGAGCCACGCCTGGGAAGACCACAGGCTCGCCCAGACTTTCTGCAGCGCCAGTTCGGCTGTTTTGGCCGGATCGTTCAGGTCGACCGTTTTGGAGTCGTAGAGTCCGGCGCCCGAGAAACCTGCTGCGTCTTCTGCATTGGTCGATGAACGGAAACGAAACGTGGTGTAGCCAGAGCTGCCCAATCGGTTTTTCAATCGTGCGAGCAGCAGCGAATCGACAGGCGTTTTCCTGATGCAGTCGCGGATCGCTTTCAGTGCTTTTTCGAGGGCCGGCTGATCTTTTGGCGGATTCGCAACCAGCTGTTCCAGTAATTCCAAAGCGCCTGACTGCCGCATGTGGATCTCGTACCAATAAAACGGAATGGCGAACGCCGCTTCGGGTGTTTTGTACTTTCCAGCGCCACTCAGCTTTTTAAGCAAGCCAAAGTTGGCCGCTTTATTGCCCACCGTTCCCGCATCTGCCGGGCCCAGATAAGCCGCCCCGATGAGCGAATCGGTAAGCAGGTTTCGGCGGAGATGGACCGGTGCCGATACGGTCGCCGGAGCTGGATGAAAGTCGGTTTTCTTTAAGGTGAACGTATCCGAATAAACCGTTAGCTCGACCCATTGCCTGTCGAGCGCGCGCAGGTTCGGATCGCTGAACAGCTTTGTGTAGACCCCGATGGGGATGGACCTGTTCCGGCCAAGGATCACCAGGTGGCTGAGCGGTGTCTGTAAGGTCGTGAGCAGAATCCCGCGAACGAGCGGCAGGAATTCCGGCGTTTTCGTCGTGATCACAATATCGGATGGCAGCAAAGGCGTTTTCAGGGAGTCGAGTGAGGATTCAAAGCGCAGCATTCCCTGGGTTTTTCCTTCGGAGATCGCCTGGTAGTTCACGCGGGCGTAAATGTCTGCCGGTGTTACCGTCCTGATCGATTGGTCCAGCTGACTGCGTATGGCCATGAGCCTGTCCGTGTTCAGCAGGAATACCAGCTTGTCGCCGAAAAACGTGGTTGCTTTCACTTGTTTCACCAGCTCGATGATGCGTTCGGCGGGCATGAGGTCGAACACCGAAAGGTCGAGGAAATACGTTCCGTCGGCTTCGTTGCAGTTGAGATTGGCCAGCAGGAAATCGCGGCGCGAACTGCTGCCGTAGTTCAGTTCGTTAAAGGAAGAAAGATCGGGGTAAATATGGAGCTGCGACGTCGCAAATTCGTAATGATACTGGTAGTAGGTCGTATTGATATAGTGGATTTTTTTCGTTTTCGTCTCAACGATCACTTTCACCGAAGCCACGTTCCCGTATTTGGACGTCAGCGGCTTGCCTGAAAGCTGTTTGTAAACCGTTGAGCTTTCGATCGAAGCCGTAGAGCGCTGACCAAAAACGGACAGTTGAAGGAGAAAACATACGGTACAAACGGCAAGAAGCTTCATTGGTTTGATTTGGATACTAAGCTACTACAAATTAAACGTTCAAAAGTTTAAATCAGTGTGAAGATTTATTGGGTATATTTGGATCTGTAGCAGATAAATCTCACAGATGTATTTGTCAAACAACCGGTAATCAATAAGCTGTAAACCTGATGAACATGAATCCTTCTATTAAAATTCCCGCATGGCGGATCTTCACGAACTGGATTATTGCCGTTCTGACCGGAAGTATTGTCTGGCCATTGGTCACATCACTATCCACCGGCGAACTGCAAATGGACAAATATGCGCCGGTTATCGTGCTCTCTATGGTGTTCAGCGCTCTCTGCTCATTGCCGGCGATTATTATCCTGTTGATAGCACACATCGTTTTAAATAACCGGAATGTGAGCCTGAAAGATCATCGCCGGATCCATACGACCATTCACCTGCTGGCCGGCGTGCTCACGTTTACCGTCATATACCTGATCTTTGCAAAAAATGAAAGCGCCGTAGTAGTCTGGACGTTAGTTATCCCGCTCACTTATATGGCGGCAGGCTTTACAACGGCGATGGTCACTTACAGGATTTACGAAAAGCGTCAGCAGCAATTAATGCTTGAAAACCAGGATTCAGATTTCCAAAACATCTAGTCTGTAAACTAAATTTAGTCTTATCTAAAAATAAATTATGTAAATTATTTATTTCTGTTTAAGTTTGTCGAAACGTAAATGGAATGAAGTGTAGTATTACCTGTTTTTTTATCATTTTGTGCGGTTTCGCATTCGGGCAAACCGGAACAGTAACAGGACAGCTGAAAAGCGCAAACGGAACGATCGCACTAGCGAAAATCACGTTGAGGCCAGGTGGAAAACAAGTCATCTCGGATCCGAACGGTTTCTTCCTGCTTGAAAATATTCAACCGGGAGCTGCTACGCTTTACTGTGAGCCCATCGGTTATGCGGCGCAGGAACTGGAACTGCTGATCACTGCCGACTCAACGCTGAACATCACCTGGACATTCGAAGAATCCAGCATAGACCTGAATGCCGTTGTCGTTACGGGAACGCGAACAGTGCGCAGAAAACTCGATTCTCCCATTGCTGTAAACATACTCGAAGCAAAGACTTTCCAGCGAACGCAGTCCGTTTGTTTGTCCGAAGGACTTGCTTTTCAGCCCGGACTGCGAATGGAAACCGATTGCCAGACCTGTAATTACTCACAGCTGCGGATGAACGGGCTCGGCGGCTCCTATTCGCAGATCCTGATCAACGGCCGACCACTGTTTTCTTCACTGATGGGACTGTACGGACTGGAACAGATTCCCTCCAATGCCATCGACAGGGTGGAGATCGTTCGCGGAAGCGGTTCTGTGCTTTACGGATCCAATGCCATTGCCGGAACGGTCAACGTGATCACGAAATTGCCAACCGCCGATGCTTTATCCGTACAGGTCAGCGATGGTGTGATCGACGGACAGGCGAACGACCTTACGATCCAGGCAAACAACGTAACCGTCAACGATTCTTCCACTGCCGGACTGACGATCTTCACCAGTCTCCGGAAGCGCGGCGCTTATGATGCCAACAGCGACGGCTATTCCGAAATGCCTTCACTGAACGGTTATTCGGTTGGATTGAGCGCTTTTGTACAAGCTGGTAAACAGACCGTTTTCGAAGCGTCGTTCTGGCAGATCAATGAGGAGCGAAGAGGGGGGAATGCGCCCGAAATGCGTCCTGATGAAGCCGATCAGTCGGAATACCGTTTGCAGAACACCGGCATAGGACAGGTGAGTGGTACGTGGACAGCGAAAAACGGGAAAACCATTCTGCAGCTGTTTTCCGGTATGCAGCTTACGAATCGTACGCATTATACGGGCATCGATCATGCCAATGGCTGGGGAACAACACGCAATACGACCCTTCAGTCGGGGATTCAGTATACGCGGCGCATTCGTTTTGCTTCCCTTGGAAAAATGGAGGTGAACGCCGGCGCGGAACATTTGTACGACGACACCTACGACCACATTCCGGGTTATAATTTTCTCGTAGACCAGACCGTAAGCCAGGTCGGGGCCTACCTGCAGGGCGATTGGGAGATCACTAAGAAATGGACAGTCCTGGCCGGGATCCGCGGAAGCGATCACAGCTTGCTGGACAACCAGGTATTTACACCGCGCTACAGCCTGTTGTTCAAGCCTGTAAAATCTGTGCAGGTTCGCCTGGGATACGGCCGTGGATTCAAAGCTCCGCAGGCCTTTGAAACCGATATGCACATTGCATTTGCTTCCGGCGGAGTAGCGCTTATTAAACGCGACCCGGACCTGGAAAGCGAGATCTCCGACAGCTGGTCGTTTTCGATGGATTACAACAGATCATTCGAAAGCCAGTTTATCGGTGCGACCTTATCCGGATTTTCGACCCAATTGCGAAATGCATTTATTTTAACGGAGATCGGGCAGGATGCGGCGGGAAATACCGAATTACTGCGCGAAAACGGTGGAACGGCACAGGTTTACGGCATGACACTCGAAGGACGCTGGAAATGGTCGAAATGGCTTCAGGCTGATCTTGGCTACACCGTTCAGCGCTCTTTTTTCGAAGAAGCGGTGGCGTGGAGCGATGCGCTTCCGGCAGAAAAGCGCTTTCTCCGTACACCGAATGAATACGGCTTCTGCAACATTGCATTGTTCCCGGATCAGACGTGGTCGGGCACTATTGCGGGTATTTACACCGGAACGATGCTGGTGCCGCATTTTGGAGGAGCACCTGAAACACCATCTGACATTGTGATTGTTTCCCCGCGCTTTTTCGACTGCACCATGCGCCTGGCGTATAAGGTCCACATTCACCGGATCGAGCAAACGCTGGAATTCGCCACAGGTGTGCAGAACGTGTTCGATCAGTACCAGGCCGATTTCGATACGGGAAAGAGCCGCGACAGCAATTACATTTACGGGCCGGCCAAGCCGCGCACTGTTTTTGTGTCGCTGAAATGGTCGGGTGGGAACCATTAAATTCTGTGGAATATTTCCTGTCGGCGACAAGGAGAAACTACAGGTTTTATTGGCATGTTTTTTCGATCGTCTAACCAAAGAAAGCCTTATTTTTATGGGCATGAACTGGATTTTACTGATCATTGCCGGACTTTTTGAAGTGGCATTTGCGACCTGTCTCGGCAAATCGCGGGAGACAGCCGGCGCGACATCCATGTGGTGGCTCGCCGGATTTTTTATATGCCTTGCCGTGAGCATGTTACTGCTCATGAAAGCAACGCAAACCCTTCCGATAGGAACCGCGTATGCCGTATGGACAGGGATCGGTGCCGTTGGAACGGTGCTCATGGGGATCCTGATCTTTCACGAGCCGGTTACATTCTGGCGTGTTTTCTTTTTAATAACACTGATCGGTTCGATCATCGGCTTGAAAGCACTGAGTTCGGGACATTGAGCAGACTCTCCCGAATATTCCGTAAAATTGTGCTATGAGCAAAGTCCCAAAACCGGAGGTGAAACGTTCCGACCTTACAGAACCTGTTTTTTTCGATGAAAAAAGTGGCATGAATCCCGCCGAACATTTCCAGCACATTGTATTGCGGCCCATCCTGAAACTGCAGAATGAACTGTTGTGTCCGGTGGCAATTGAACTGTGTGTTTCACAGGATCCGGGATTTAAGGCGCTGTCTGTGCGCAAGCGCGATTCCATGCTCAACAAGGCGTTAATGACCAATCAGCCTTTGCGAAGCCTGCTTTCCGGCATGGTCATCGGGATGATGGATCCTGAACAGCTGGCGGTATTTCTTGCTGACAGAAAAGACTTGTCCAAGCGTATTCAGAACATGCTGCGCGAGCGGATCATGGATCAGTATGCGAAGTTTCTTTAGGATTCCTGGTGTTGCCAGCCCGGCCGGAATTTAGCGAATTTGCCATTTAGCAATATTACTACGAACTGGAATTTCAAGTCGTTAGCCAGCTGTCAGACTGGTTCGGATACTCAGAAAAAACGAATGTCAGCACTTCCGCATAACATAAATCCGAGCAATGGCCCGCACTTGTCTTCGCACGGCGGATAGAATGTTCCTTCGGATTTTGTACCGGACGGTGTGCCAAGGAAAAACTCTGCAAGGCTTACCGGCTTTAATCCACGAATTGCTGCTTCGTTTAATAATTTGGGCGCGCAGCAATCGCCGGTTCCGGTCGGGATGCTTTTGGTGAAACGAAACGCTCCGGAAAGCGATCGCACTTCCCTCTTAAAATTGCGGACTTCATAAAGTGCGTACAATTGTTCGAGAATACCGTGCGAAACCAATTTGCGCTCTTCGATGGCATTTTTCCATTCGGGTGAGCCTTTCGACAAACTGGAAATACGGTCCGTTAGCGGGTGAATGCCTTTATTTCCTTCGGCGATCACGGCATTGAACCGCGCTTCGTCGAAGAGGTGGGGAGCCCAGCCCGGCACTGTACGGCGATCATTGTACTTTCCCGAGAAAGCTTTCAGCACTATTTCCTTTCCGTAGGCGTCTTCGCAGACAAGGATCCCGAACATTTTTCCGCCCATGTCAGCGTATAAAAAACCGGTGGAAAGCTCCGGATCTGAAGCTGCTTCCGGAAGGTCGAAATCCAATCGTTTATGTATGAAAAGCTCGTGCAGCAGTTGCTTGCAATGTGCTGCTGCAAGTGTCGAAGGCAATGAATGAACCGCATTGCAATCGCGGCAATAGCCGGCAATTTCCAACGGTTCTTCGTGCTTTGCTGCGATCATAGCGCAAAAATACGGAATCGGAAGGACGGGCCACAGGCTTCTTTTTAAGAAAGTGTTACTTTTGAACGACTTTACCGGGAAAGCTCTCGTTGACAACAGCGATTTTCTGCTCAACTCACTAGCAATGGACTCCTATTTAGAAAAAAACAAAGCGGCCTGGAATGCAAAAACGGCTGTTCACATCGACTCGGATTTTTACGACATGCCGGCATTCCTGCGTGGAGAAACAACGCTTAAAGCACCCGAGCTCGAATTGCTGGGTGATGTTTCGGGAAAACGGATCCTGCATCTGCAATGCCATTTCGGACAGGATTCACTGTCGTTAGCGCGCATGGGCGCAAGCGTAACCGGCGTTGATCTTTCGGATGCAGCGATCGCTAAAGCCCGCGGGCTCGCCACCGAGCTGGAGCTCGACGCGACATTCGTGAATTGCGACCTGTACAGCCTTAAAGCGCATCTTGAGGGAACATTCGACATCGTTTTTACCACGTACGGCACTATCGGCTGGCTGCCCGACCTGGCTAAATGGGCAGATATCGTCAGTCATTTTCTGCGACCGGGCGGCCGACTCGTTATGGCCGATTTTCATCCTGTTGTCTGGATGTTCGACGACCACTTTAAAGAAATCACCTATCCGTATTTCAATACCGAAACCATTGTGGAGCAGGTCGAAGGCTCTTATGCCGACCGTTCGGCTGCTATTTCCTATGAGACGATCTCCTGGAACCATCCGACATCGGAAATCCTCCAAAGCCTGATCGATTCAGGTTTGACGCTCACAATTTACCGGGAATACGATTATTCGCCTTATCCGTGTTTCAGCGAGCTGAACGAAGACGAGCCGGGCGTTTTCCGTATCAGGCATCTTGGAAAGAAAATGCCGATGCTCTACGGTATTGTTGCGGTGAGGTAAAGAGCTCTTACCTATATACTTCTGATTATTTTCTAAAACATATCACTAGTTAATGCCTTTATTTTTAGTGCATTAATTTCCGGATTAATCGGTGAGAATTCCGTTTTGTTCATCTGATCACGATTGTCAGTCATGTACTTAAACGTCCTGCTGAAAACCAACGTCTTTAGAAAAAAATAAATTCTGAAGTTATGAAAGCACCTTTTCTACTGCTGTTTTTTATCCTGACCGGGTTATTCTGCCGTGCGCAGCAATCTGAATACCAGCTCCGTGTCGCGGAAGTGGAATCCTATCCGGTTGCCAAGCCACTGATCAGCATTATCCGGTCGCATTACAATACCGACAACGAGCCGCGGTTTGTAACGGTCGTTTTTGACCAGTCTGCAAAAGAGCTCCGGATCATTTCAGCCGAACCGCTGCTGGAAACAGAGCTGAAAGCGTTGCTGGATGATTATTCCTATACCATCACACGGTTCGCCCTGCGGGAAAACCAGGAAAAATCCCCCGAACATGAATAAGGCGCTCCTCATTGGCTGTTTCCTGCTGACAGGGATCATCCGTACACAGGCACAATCGGACCTGTGTGCAGGCGCTCCGTTATTAACGGTTTCTGCAAGCTGTTCCTATTCGAATTACACGCTGGCCGGGGGCTGGGGCGCCGAGTTGCCTTCACCGGGCTGCGGAACCAATTACAGGGACGGTTTTTTCCGGTTCGTAGCCACTTCGACTTCAACAACCGTTACCGTTACGGACAATATTGCCGGCCCGGATCCCATTCTCGCCGTTTACAGCGGTTCCTGCGGGAGCCTTACGGCCATGGGCTGTTCCAATAACGGCAACAATATGAACGAGCAGGTCACCATCGCCACGACGATCGGAACGACTTACTATATTGCTATTATGCGGAACAACAATGCAAACACGAACGCTCTTTCCGGCCAGGTCTGCGTAAGTCAGGTTGCACCGCCGCTTACCAATACGAACTGTTCCACCGCCACGCAGATCTGCTCAACGACTGCCTTCAGCGGGAATTCCAACGGTTTTGGAACACAGGAACTCACAACAGCGAATGAAGGCTGCCTGGATGGCGAAAATCAGTCTTCCTGGTTTTATTTTCAGGCAGTGACGTCAGGAACCGTCGCTTTTACGATCGTTACGACTGCTGACTACGATTTTGCGCTCTGGACCGGTTCCTGCGGAAACCTCGGTACACCTGTGCGCTGCTCTTATGCGGGGACTTACGGTAATACAGGATTGCAGGCCGGGTCGGGACAAAATTCCGAAGATGCTTTGGGTGACGGCTTTGTGAACGCGCTGCCGGTAACCGCCGGACAAACATACATTCTGCTGGTCGACAATTATTCTGTGGACAATACCAATTTTACGATGAACTGGAACTTTACGGGCGGTGCAACACTGAACTGTACACCGATCCCGCTGCCGGTAGAATTTGTTGATTTCATCGGGAATTACTCGGGCGAACAGAATGAACTGGCCTGGATCACCGGATCGGAACGCGATAATGAATTCTTTACGATCGAACGGTCTTCTGACGGAATGACCTGGCTGAAAATAGCCGAAAAGGAAGCTGCCGGAAATTCATTTACACTGACCGAATATGCTTACACGGACGCTGATTACGACCGCGATAAGATCAATTATTACCGGCTGAGCCAGACAGATATCAATGGTTCACGTGAAGACTATTACAAGATCGTTTCCATAGACAATACAGTTGAAAAGAAAACCATTGTCAGAACGGTTAACCTGCTGGGGCAGGAAGTCGATGCATCGTACAGCGGTATTGTGATCCTGCAATTTGACGATAACAGCTGCCTGAAGATTTTTCAGTAGATTCCATTACCGAAGGGCACAGTGAATTCCAGTGTTTTCAAAGCTGGAACGAGGCTTGCGTATCCGGAATTGTGCTATCTTGCCGAACGGGCGAACATGTCATCGTCCGTTTATTTCACTCTCCATGCTCCGAGCCGTTACCTGTACGATTGTCCTGTTTCTGTTACTAACTTCCGTTAACGCACAGCTGAAACCTGGTTACGACAAAGCCGAAAGCAAAGAACTGATCAAGGTAAACTTCCGCTTTGCGGAAAAAGCCGATTCGCTGGGCTTTCCTGCTCCCGAACGCTTTACACTCAGCTACCGCTCGCCGATCACAGGCACTGATAATTGCTGGGATTTCTGGGAAGACAAGGCCGGTACCGGGTTGATCAGCATTCGCGGAACGACGGGAAGCGCCAATAGCTGGCTGTCGAACTTCTACACCGCAATGGTACCTGCAACGGGGTACATGAAGCTCACCGAGGCAGATACCTTTTATTACGACCTGGCAAAAGATCCGAAAGCCGCTGTTCACGTGGGCTGGCTGTTCTCTACCGGTTGCCTGATGAAAGATATAGCACCCAAGCTGGAAGCTTTCATCGCTTCGGGAAAGCGCGATCTGCTCGTTACGGGCCACAGCCAGGGCGGAGCAATTGCCTACCTGCTCACGGCACATCTCCGGAGCCTGCAGGCACAGGGAAAACTTCCGGCCGATCTGCGGATTAAAACCTATTGCAGCGCAGCTCCAAAGCCTGGAAACCTGTTCTTCGCCTATCATTACGAATCCATTACCCGCGACTGGGCCTACAATACGATCAACGCTGCAGACTGGGTGCCTGAAACGCCTTTTTCCGTTCAGACGATCAACGACCTGAACTGTACGAATCCGATAACGGATGCAAAGTCCAGCATGGGCGGGCTCCCGTTTTTTGCGCGAATCGTTGTGAAAAGAACATTTAACCGCCTCGATCGTCCAACACGGAGATCACAGCGCAGGTTTGAAAAAACATCGAAGAAAGTTGGAAAGATCTTGGGTAAATCCCTTCCGGGATACGAAGAGCCGGAAACAGCACCTACAGCCGCCTACGTGCGATGCGGAACGTTCGTTACCATGCTGCCGGACGCCGCGTATTACGCGAAATTCCCCGATGATTCCAACAATAAGTTCGAGCATCATATGCTGCTGCCCTACCTTTACCTGATGGAAAAGCTGTAAAAGGTAGGCTTAATTAACAGTTGAGCCCGCTGCCCGGTTAAAAAACCGGTGTATTTTTCAGCAAATTAAAACAACTGATCATGCACCAATCGTTTGAGTGGAACCGTGTCCTTTTCAATGAGCTTCCATTAGAGTTTTTACTCGAAGTGATCTTCCGTTCGGTGATCATGTTCGTGGTCATCTTAATCGCGCTTCGACTCACGGGAAAGCGGGGCGTAAAGCAGTTATCCGTCTTCGAAACGGTGATCATTATCGCGCTGGGCTCGGCTGCCGGCGATCCGATGTTCTACGAAGACGTGGGCCTGATACCGGCATGCATCGTTTTCGCGGTCATCATTCTGCTTTACCGGTTCGTTACCTGGCTCACAGGGAAAAGCCAGTGGTTCGAGCGATTTATCGAAGGAGTTCCCGTGTGCCTGATCATCGAAGGAGTCTTTTCATTTGAGAGCTTTAAGAAAGAAGCGCTTGCCCAGGATGAATTCTTCACCGAATTGCGCCAGAAGAGCATCGAGCACCTCGGACAAGTCCGTTATGCTTATCTTGAGCCTTCGGGAGAAGTGAGCGTCTATTATTACGAAGACAAGGATGTCAAATACGGTTTGCCGGTCCGGCCCGAGCTCTTTGAACAGCGCAGCGCTAAAATTACCGAAGCAGGAAAGCACGCCTGTTCGTTTTGCGGCAAGGTGGAAGAACAGCAGAAAGGCACGGCTGTTTGTACTGTATGCGGTCACGACAAGTGGGTGCTGGCCATCAATTCGAGGAGAATAGCTTAATAGATAAAAGACCTGTAGACAAAGGACAAAAGACCGATAGATGTCATGACGGCAAGATGTCAGGATTTCAGGAAGGTAGAAAAGAGATCTCTTTTTAGGGATAAAGCTTAAAAGATAAAAGACCCGGAGACTAAGGACAAATATTGCCGAATGTCAGGACAGCAGGATGTCAATATAAAAGACTGAAGATATTAAGATATCAGGAGGGTAGAGAAATTAAAAAGATCATGATATGGGAATAGTTTCAAACATCCGGCAATTCATCCGGCTGTCGAAGAGCATCGATCTCGAAGCATTCGGCAAACTGGCGGAGAAAGTAGATCTTGGCGCTGCAATGAACGGTTTAAGTAAACTGGACGACAATCAGCTCGCAGGACTGATGAAAATGCTGGCCGGGGAAAAGAAAAAGCGTCCGGATCCTATCGTGGACGGTGATTTTTACGACATCAGCCATACGCTTACGCCGGAAGAACGGGCGTTGCAGCTGCGCGTGCGGGAATTCATGGAACAGGAAGTGAAACCAATCGTTAACCGTTACTGGCTCAAAGCCGAATTCCCATTTGAGATCATCCCGAAAATGGCAGAGCTGAAGATCTGCGGCGCAACTTACCAGGGCTACGGAATGCCGGGACTTTCCAACGTAATGGAAGGAATCCTGGCAATGGAAATGGCGCGGGTCGATACGTCCATTTCGACATTTTTCGGCGTGCAAAGCGGGCTGAGCATGGGATCTATTTACCTGCTTGGTTCCGAAGAACAGAAAGCCGAATGGCTGCCCGGTATGCGCGACCTGAAAATCATCGGCGCGTTCGGTCTGACGGAGCCGGAAGTTGGCTCTGGAGCAGCGGCGGGACTGACAACGACGGCTAAGCGTGACGGCGACAAATGGATCCTGAACGGACAGAAGAAATGGATCGGTAATGCGACCTTCTCCGACGTAACGATCATCTGGGCGAAAGACCTGGACGACGGACAGGTGAAAGGATTCCTCGTGCGAAAAGGAACGCCGGGGATCAGCGTGGAAAAGATCGAAGACAAAATGGCGCTGCGTATTGTGCAGAACGGACTGATCACACTGAGAGACTGCGAAGTGGCGGAGGCCGATCGGTTACAAAACGCCAATAGCTTTAAAGATACGGCAGAAGTGCTGCGTATGACGCGTGCCGGAGTAGCCTGGCAGGCTGTTGGCTGTGCCCGCGGGGCCTATGAAAGCGCCCTGAAATATACGCTCGAGCGCAAGCAGTTCGGAAAGCCTATCTCCTCTTTTCAGCTGATACAGAATCACCTGGTCGAAATGCTGTCCAATCTCACGGCGATGCAAACGATGGTGCTTCGCCTGTCGCAATTGCAGCAATCGGGAGAATTGACGGACGAGCACGCATCACTGGCAAAAGTATTCTGCAGCCTGCGCACCCGCGATATTGTGAGCAAAGCCCGCGAAGTGATGGGCGGCAACGGTATTCTGCTGGAACACGACGTGGCGCGATTCGTCGCCGATGCAGAAGCGATCTATTCGTATGAAGGAACGAAGGAGATCAATACGCTGATCGTGGGGAGGGCGATTACGGGGCATAGTGCTTTTGTATAACAGAATGAATTAGTAAATTAATTTAGCAATATTGCTAAATCTACTGTAATTCAATGTGTTATTAAATTGTGTCCTTTGTCTCCCGTAATTAAACGTTTCTTCTAAAACGAACAAGAAGCGCCCGAGAGCGCTTCCTGTTCTGTTATTCACTTATTAAATCAATCTGAATTTTATTTCCCGGCAATTTCTTCTTCGGAAATCGCTTTTCTGAATACGATCTTCCCGTCGAAGATGTCCATGACGACTGTTTGTGTCGTATCGACAGTGCCTGCGAGTAATGCTTTCGACAGTTCGTTCAGCACCTGTTTCTGAATGACGCGTTTTACCGGTCGTGCGCCGAAATGCGGATCGTAACCTGCTTCAACGATGTGCGATTTGGCTTCCTCGGTCATGTACAGGTGGATGTCGCGTTCTTCGAGCAGCTGTGAGAGCTGGTTGAGCTGCAGCTGAACGATCGAGCGGATGTAGCGCTTGTTGAGTGGTGTAAAGACGATCGTCTCGTCGATCCTGTTCAGGAATTCCGGGCGAATGGTCTGTTTGAGCAGCTCCATCACCTTGAACTTCGCTTTTTCGATCGCATCGGCCATGTCACCTTCTTTTACGCCCTCGAAGCTTTCCTGTATGAGGTGCGACCCAAGATTGGACGTCATGATGATGATGGTGTTCTTAAAGTTCACGGTGCGGCCTTTATTGTCCGTCAGTCGGCCATCGTCCAGCACCTGGAGCATAATGTTGAATACGTCCGGGTGCGCCTTTTCGATCTCGTCGAGCAGGATGATGGAGTAGGGCTTTCTGCGCACGGCTTCGGTGAGCTGGCCGCCCTCTTCGTAACCGATATATCCCGGAGGTGCTCCGACCAGACGGCTCACGGCGTGTTTCTCCTGGTATTCTGACATGTCGATACGCGTCATCGCGTTCTCGTCGTTGAACAGGTAATCCGCCAGCGCTTTTGCCAGCTCGGTCTTACCGACACCGGTAGGCCCGAGGAAAATGAACGACCCTATAGGCTTACGCATATCCTGCAGCCCGGCGCGGCTTCTTCTTACGGCATCGGAAAGGGCTGTAATTGCTTCTTCCTGTCCGACAACGCGCTTGCCGAGCTCTTCTTCCATGCGCAGCAGCTTGGATTTTTCGCTTTCGATCATTTTACTGACCGGAATGCCTGTCCATTTGGAAACGACGTCGGCAATTTCCTCTACACCGACTTCTTCCTTGATCATTTTGCTGTTCACCTGCATTTCCGTCAGCTGAGCTTTCATTTCTTCGAGCTTTGCTTCCGCTTCCTTGATACGTCCGTAGCGAATCTCGGCCACTTTTCCGTAATCGCCGGAACGTTCTGCCTGGTCTGCTTCGAGCTTAAACTGCTCGATGGCTTCTTTTGTTTTCTGCAGGGAATCGACCACGTCTTTTTCCGATTGCCAGCGTGCTTTGAAGGCATTGCGCTGTTCTTCGAGGCCAGACAGCTCGCGCCCGAGCGATTCCAGCTTCTGGGTATCGTTCTCGCGCTTGATGGCTTCGCGCTCGATCTCAAGCTGCATGATCCTGCGTTCCAGCTCGTCGAGCTCTTCGGGTTTGGAGTTGATCTCCATGCGTACTTTCGAAGCGGCCTCGTCGATCAGGTCGATCGCTTTGTCCGGCAGATGGCGCTCGGTAATGTAGCGCTGCGACAATTCAACGGCTGCAATGATCGCAGCGTCCTTGATCAGCACTTTGTGGTGATTTTCGTATTTCTCCTTGATCCCGCGAAGGATGGAGATCGCGTCTTCGGTATCCGGCTCGTCGACCAGGACGGGCTGAAAACGACGAACGAGTGCTTTGTCTTTCTCGAAGTATTTCTGGTATTCGTTCAGCGTTGTGGCGCCTACGGCACGTAATTCGCCGCGGGCAAGGGCCGGTTTCAGGATATTGGCCGCATCCATGGCACCTTCGCCGCCACCGCCAGCTCCAACGAGCGTGTGGATCTCGTCGATGAAGAGAATGATCTCCCCGTCGGCGCCGGTTACTTCTTTTACAACTGCTTTGAGCCGTTCCTCAAATTCGCCTTTGTACTTGGCTCCCGCGATCAGCGCTCCCATATCGAGGGAATACACGATCTTCGACTTCAGGTTTTCGGGAACGTCGCCGTCGATGATCCTGTGCGCGATTCCTTCGGCGATGGCTGTTTTACCAACACCGGGCTCACCGATCAGGATCGGGTTGTTTTTGGTTCTTCGTGTAAGGATCTGCAGCACGCGGCGAATTTCATCGTCACGCCCGATAACTGGATCGAGCTTTCCTTCTTTTGCTAATTCGTTGAGGTTCTTGGCGTATTTCTCCAGGGATTTATACGTTCCTTCCTGTTGGTTGGAAGTTACGTTCACGCCGTTTCTTAAGTCCATAATTGTTGCTAATACGTTTGATTTATTCAGTTTTGCGTCTTTCAGCAGCTGTGCTGTCTGGTCGCTTCCTTCGACAAGCGCGAGGAAGAGCATTTCGACAGAAACATATTCATCGCCCTGTTTGCCGGCGAGCTGAACGGCCTGCTGAAGGGCCGACTGTGCCTTCGGTGAAAGATAGATCTGTGCACCGGATACCTTTGAAAATGTTGAAAGAATGCGGTCGAGGGCCTGTTCGAGCACATCGCGATTCACGTTGAGCTGTTTCAGGATATAAGGAACCACATCCTGATCCTGCAGGAAAATCCCTTTGAGCAGGTGCGGCGTTTCAACCGCCTGGTGCCCGGATTGCAGTGCGATGTCCTGCGCTGCCTGGATGATTTCCTGGGTTTTGATCGTAAATTGATTGCTTTCCATCTCTAATTTATTTGTCCGTAATTGAGTTGTTGACGACCGCAATCGTCAAACGATGCACCAATCCAAAAATCCGGGAAAAAGAAGACAAAAAGACAGTTTTTAAAAAATCTTAACTGAAAAAATGGCAGGAGGGACGGAGGGAATGGAACCGGGCAAATTGGGCAAAGAAAGAATATCTTGGGCATCGGTGGATCCGCTCCTTACACAGCTTAAAAATTCTGTGGTTAGAGCCGTCAAGCATTATAATGCACTCAGGCAACATTTAAATCCTGGTAAAAAGAGTCCTGCAGAATTTACTCAACAATGGCAAAGGATGATACCGGAGCTAAGACCAAAGTTTACTATTTTTGATACTGAATCCAGTGTAAAACCGGTCAACCTATTTTAGGGATGTACACTAGTCATCTACGTATCCCTTTATCATCTACGGCGGAAGCATCGGGGATTCCTATAGTATCTACAGGGTATGTATTAAGCATCTCTATGTCAACCCCGGGTCAACTCTATATCAACCCCGGATCAACCCTATATCAACCTGTGTTTGTTTTGTCCGTCGGTCGGTGAGCCGGGAAACAGCGATGGAAGAACTCCTGTGCAGCTGTTTTACAATACTACGAAAAAATGTGCATTTATCGGGTGGTTTTGCGGCAGAATCTGACCTTCTTTGATAATGAATTCAGTTTAACCGGTTAACCTATTTCAGGCATGTACAAGGGATCGGGGATGTGCAAACAGGAATTATTACGGCGAAGGATTACTGACCAAAAGACTATAGGCTAGCAGGCTAAAACCGCTTGACGAGCTGAATTTTCACTTCCCCGATGATGAGCCGGGTATCCGAAAGCATTTTATAGGAATCGGGCAGGTAATAGAAGCTGTAATCGGTGCCGACGGACAGCACGACATTGTTTTTAAAGCTATAGTCGAACCCGGCTCCTGCAAGAATACGGAAACAGGTGCTGCGGTCAGTGTTGACGATCTGCCTGTAGTTGTCAATGCCGCTTCCGCCAAGCGGCGTGGCTGTCCAGGTCTTGATCTCTTTCATCACATAACCGACACAGATCCCGCCTGTAAGGTGCAGGTCCCAGTTTCCTTTGAAATTACTGTACAAGGTCAGCGTAAGCGGAATATCTACGAATTGTTTCCGGTCGAGGATGCGGAAGGTGGTGTCGAATTCGCCGGTTTGCGGATCGAGATTGGCGGCGTATGTTGCATTTTTAAGCAGCTGTGAACGGTCTGCAAAGGTCAGTCCCGTATCGAAGTCAAGCCGTTTGGAGATCTTCCTGGAAGCAGAGAACCCGGCGGATACTGAAAAGTATTCCTGCGCATTGGCGTGCTCGCTAAAAATGAGGGAGGAACCGGGAGCGATATAGCCGCCGAGGCTGTATTTGTAAGCCGCTGCTTCCTGTGAAAAAACAGAACAGGTAACGGCTACAAAAAGGAAGGCGATTAAGGTCTTCATGACATTCCCAGGTTAATGAAAGGTAAATTTCGCTGCGAAAGTAATGAAATACTTTAAAATCTGCTTGTCTTGAAGCAATTAAGTCTCCGTATGCCGTTTCGTTAATGCGTAAAGGTTTCGAACTGCGGAACATCGATCCGATCCATCGACATCGGGATATAGGTAATGACCTTTTGAACGCCGTTTTCTTCTATAATGATCTCCGCCGGAACGGACGTGTCGTTGTAATTGACGCTGAATCCTTTCATCACCTGTCCGTCGCGCAGACCGGCTTTTTCGGCTTCGCTTCCCGCTTTTACTTCCGTCACGATCATGGACTCGCGCGATTTGCTGAAATTGAAACCAAGCTCGTAAACGCCCAGCTGGTTGGTGAAGGCAATGACCTGTTCGCCCATGCTTTCGGGGAACACCGGAATCGTTTCGCCTTTGTTAATGTATTGCTCGTGGATCGCACTGATATCCATTCCCGAATACTGTTTCACGACTGCTATAAAGGTGGAGTCGGTGAGTACTTTTCCGCTTTCGACTTCTTTTTTCAGCGTAAAGAGCACGTCGTCGAGGGAGTATTTATTTTCGGAACCGCTTTTCACCAGCTGATCGATCAGCAGCGCATAGGTGAAGCCTTTTTTGTAGGGAATTTGCTGGAAAGGCTGTGTTTCCCAGTAATTTTTCCCGAGTACCGCTTTTTCCTCGTTCCTTACGGATGAGAGGTAATAAGCAGCGATGATGTCGTTTGTCATGGCTATGTATTCGTCGAAGGTCAGGATGCCCGCTTTATAGAGCAGCCTGTAGGTATAGTATTCGGTAAAGCCTTCGGAAAACCAGTAGTTTTCGGCTTCGGGGCCTTCTTTCAGCATGATCATGTTGCCGACCCAGCGGTGAAAATATTCGTGTGTCAGCAGTGCGTAGAGTGAATTACCCACTTCCATTTCTGTTGTCATGGCAAGCATAAACGCCTGGTGCAGCGCAGTGCCGTTGTAGCTTCCTCGTCCGTCATACGGGATCAGGCTCACGAAGTAGTAAGGTTCTGAAAAGTCATTCCAGAATGTGCGCTCGATCGTCAGGATGCGGTTTACGCTGTTGACCAGTGTGGAATCGGCGAATTTCCATTCGTTCCCGCGTATGGAAACGTACACGGGTTTCCCGGAGATGACGGTGCTGTAGCTGCGGAAGTCACCGCCTGTGTAAACGGCGTCGTTCAGCTGATAGAGCGATGCTTTGCCATCGTAGGTTTTTCCTTTTGCGTGAAAGCTGTTGGCAATTGACCAGTTTTCGGGCATTTTCGACCAATCGAAGTGGAGTTCTACCTGGTCTTTGTCATCACCATCGGGGTGAATGAACAGCGAATAGCCTGTAAACTGGAAAAATTCTTTCCGGATCACAGCCCGGAAATTTTTCGGATAGGTGAGGCCACCTTCCCAGTCCTGTTTCAATATGTAGCTGAGCACGAGCTTCTGGCCGGGCTTGTGTGTGATGAGCCGCTGCGTGGAATCTCCGGTTGTGCTCATTACAGCGCCCTTTCCGGCGATGCTCATGGATGTTACTGCGTTCATTAATCCTTCCTGTCCGGCCCATTCCTGTGGCAGGCGCAGATAAGTCTTTCCTGTTTTGGAGCCTTTGAACGTCATCGTCACCTGCATTTCAGCAGTGGTAGTATCGTAGGAGAAAGCATAAGCGAGCTTTGTTGCCTGTCCGAAAGCAGACAGGGTAAAAATGGAACAGCAAAGCAGTAAAAGGGAACGGGCCATTGTTTTTCTGATTTAAAAAATAACAAATGTAAGATCGGGCGGCTGAAAAGCAAGATACAGAAGGATAGAAATGAATATGAGGGCTTGAATTCCGTTTAAAGAAGTTACTCCTTCTGTTCGTAAATTTACGAATTCGCGAATTCACCCTCCTCCATTAAGCTACAGGTGTGTATAAGGAAGGTATAAGGGAAGTACGGGGCAAGTACGGCTTATGTACGGCTTATGTACGGCTATGGTACGGGGGATGTACGAGTAATTATCAATGGCAAATTATTCCTATTCGTCCTAAAACAACTATACAGGTTAATGATTAAATCCTGCTGTCCTTAATACAGCGGTACGCTGAACTCTTTTCGCACAGATGCCGCACACCGGAAAATTGTATCTTTGCCCCATGAGTAAGCTGAAAGACTCCTGGAAAAAATACGCCCCGTATTTTGTCGACGTGTGGCAGTACATTGCGATCATTGTTATTTTCATCATTGCGGCTCTTTTTATTCTTTAGCAGCCTTTTTGAATGAACCGCGGGGATACGGAGTACACGCGGATTTGTCGCGGAAGAGTTGCTTTTACCACGAATAAACGAATAATGAGTTGTGTACATTTAGAGCGAATGACAGACTTTGTCTGTAACTAAATCAACATCGCAAAAAAACAGGTGATGTCTTCGATGGACTGATAAATACCAGGCTAGTGCGAGGGGGAAGGAGGCCACCTCCCCGGCCCTCATCAAGGAGGGAGGTTTATAATAGTCTTAAAACAAATGTGTTAGTGATTTTTCACTTCCTTTTATTCTTTAAAAGTGATTTTTGAATTAACCACGGGGATACGGTGTACACGGGGATTTGTCGCGGAAGAAGAGTCGCCTTAACCCACAAGTAATCGGGCACGGCGCAAAGTGCGCGGAGGACAGGTGAAGTGCTGTGTGATTTGAGAACGCGGAGGGATTAACGTCCTCAGACACGATTTTTCAATCGGTATCTCGATAAATCGGGAATTATCTGTTAGTCTGATAGTAGAACAAAGCTTTACTAAATGAGCATTCGCCGTCAGCGTTTTTTTCGTAAATTCCCCTCATGATTCTACGCTTTACTTTATTGGTTTCGGCTGTACTGTTGGGTACAACACTTTTTTCCCAGTTGAACATGACGCTTGCCGGCCACGTCGATTATGCGGCCCTTCACGATACGCCCCTCAACGATTGCTGGGGATACGTGGATGAAACAGGAAAGGAATATGCTCTTGTAGGCGCACGAAAAGGAACATCGATCGTCGATATCTCCAACCCGGCTTCCCCGGTGGAAGTGGCCTGGATCCCCGGAACAGAATCCGTGTGGCGGGATATACAGGTCTGGGACGATTACGCCTATGTGACCACAGAAGCTGACGACGGACTGCTGATCATCGACATGAGTCCGCTGCCTGCGTCGACAACTTTGCCCACGGCTTATTATTTCGGTACGCCCGGCAACGGCTTTACTTCCGCACATGATATTTTCATCGACAGCGAAGGTTATGCCTATATCTGCGGCGCCAATCGCGGCAACGGCGGACTGATCATTCTCGATGTGCACACGAATCCCATGAGCCCGGTTGAAGTCGGTGAGTTCGATATGTGGTACTGCCACGACGCCTTTGCACAGGGAGACCTGCTTTACGGCGCTCACATCGGTGACGGGCTGCTTTCTGTGATCGATATTACCGACCGCTCGAATCCCGTCCTGATCAATACCCAGATCACGCCCAACAGCTTTACGCACAATGTCTGGGTAACGACCAACGACCAGTATGCCGTTACGACAGACGAAATTCCCGGCTCTTTTCTTACGCTGTACGATGTTTCCAATCCGAACGATATCCGCGAGGTGGACCGCATCCGGAGCAGCCCCGGGCAGAACATAATTCCCCACAATGCATTCATTCTGCACGATACGCTCATCGTTTCGTCCTATTACACGGACGGGATCACGATGCACGACATGAGCCGTCCGCACAACCTGGTAGAGATCGGGCATTACGACACCAATCCACTGGCTACAGGCACTTTCAACGGCAGCTGGGGCGCTTATGCTTTTCTTCCTTCGGGAAGGCTGCTTGCTTCCGATATCGAGCTCGGCTTGTTCATTATCGAGCCTACGATCGTTCCGGCGTGCTATTTCGAAGGGTTGGTGCGCGATGCGTCCAATCTCAATCCCCTGCAGGACGTATCCGTTACGATGGCTTCCGACCCGCAGGCCGATCAGTCGGACAGCGATGGCGAATTTGGCGTAGGAACCGTTGTTCCGGGAACGCGCAACGTAACATTCTATAAAGTCGCTTATTACCCGCAGACCGTAAGCATCAGCTTCGTGAACGGCGTGCTGGTAACCGACACGATCGATCTGATTCCGATTCCACCGTTTGCCGTGAACGTGGTAGTCGAAGATGCTGCAACCGGGGATCCGGTGATCGGGGCCGATATTCGCATCGTGGTGCCCGAGATGACACAGACCGGTAATACAAATGGCTTCGGAGAGCATAATTTCCAGCTGTATTACCCGGGCGTTTCTGGTGTAACGATCGGGAAATGGGGCTACAAAACGGTTTGTGCCGATTATGTGCTCAATGCAACGACAGGAACGCTTACCGTTCAGCTGCAGAAAGGCATTTACGACGACTTTTCCTTTGATTTCGGCTGGACAGCTACCGATGACGGTGCAACGACCGGCAAATGGGAGCGGGGTATTCCTGTCGGTTCCGACGGCCCGGCAACAACACCTTATGACACCGATTACGACTGCGGGCTGTATGCTTACGTCACAGGCAATGACCTGGGAACGAACACCGATCATGACGATGTAGACGGCGGACGTGTAACCTTATACTCGCCGCAGTTCGACCTGACGGGCGAATCCGATCCTTATATTCACTACCAGCGCTGGTTTCATTGCCTCGATGGCCCTGAGCCGCCGCCCGACGACACACTCGAGATCTTTCTCAGTAATGGCATCACGACCGTGCTCGTTGATCGTGCGTTGCCGGACCAAACGAATTATGACGCGTGGATATCGCACAGTGTACACGTTGCTGATTTCCTTACGCCGACGGCGACCATGCAGCTGATCTTAACCGTTGCCGATGAAGATCCGCGTATTAACATTACCGAAGCCGGCATCGATTTCTTCTTTGTGGCAAACGAAGATCATGTTGGTGTGGAGGAAAAAATGGCAGGCAACCTGCTTGTTTTCCCGAACCCGGTGAACGACGAGCTGACTATTTCCGGTTTGCAGGAATCATCGGCGTTCCAGCTGACAGATCTCGCAGGCAAAATCATTTCGGCAGGTGAGCTTGCTTCGGGTGCGGGAACAATCGATTGCTCGTCTTTCCGTCCGGGAATGTACATTCTGCACGTAAACGGCAGCGCGATCCGGTTTATTAAGGATTAAGTGTTGAAGACCCGGTGGTAAAGATGATCCCAATGAAAAGAGAATCGTTATTTTTGCTTTCAAATTAACAGTCATTGGAAAAGCAACCTGAAATTTCGATAGTCGTTCCCCTGTTCAACGAAGCAGAATCGCTTCCCGAGCTGCATGCATGGATCGTGCGGGTGCTTACAGTGCACCAGTTGTCGTATGAAGTGGTGTTCGTTGACGATGGCAGTAAAGATGGCTCGTGGAACGTGATCGAATCGCTTCAGCAGAAAGATCCGAACGTTCGGGGCATTAAATTCCAGCGCAATTATGGAAAATCGGCAGCGCTTCATACAGGTTTCGAAGCCGTAACCGGCCGCGTGGTAATCACTATGGATGCCGACCTGCAGGATTCGCCCGAAGAACTTCCCGAGCTGTACCGCATGATCATGGAAGACGATCTGGACGTGGTTTCCGGCTGGAAGAAAAAGCGCTACGATCCCATTACGAAAACACTGCCAACGAAATTATACAACTGGACCGCCCGCCGGATGACGGGGATATATCTCCACGATTTCAATTGCGGGCTCAAGGCCTACAAGCTGGTCGTGGTTAAAAGCATCGAGCTCTACGGAGACATGCACCGATATATTCCGGTGCTTGCCAAGTACGCAGGATTCTCCAAAATCGGCGAAAAAGTGGTCATTCACCAGGCACGAAAATACGGCACGACGAAATTCGGTCTGAACCGTTTCCTGAACGGCCCGCTGGATCTCATGTCGGTCGTGTTCATGGGCAAATTTGGTAAGAAGCCCATGCACTTTTTCGGTGCGATGGGCGTGCTGCTGTTCATCATCGGCTTCGGCTGCGCTATCTACCTGGGCATCGATAAGCTGTTCCTGGACACTACATCCCGCCTGATCACCTCGCGCCCCGTGTTCTATATTTCACTCGTGGCCATGATCATGGGCGTCCAGTTCTTCCTGGCGGGATTCCTGGCGGAAATGGTAGGCCGGAACTCTTCCACACGGAACGTTTACCTCGTCGAAAAGCAGATCTGACACATGACCTTTCCAATCGATTCATCCTGGACGTTATTTCTTGACCGGGACGGTGTTATCAATAAGCGCCTCATGGGGGATTATGTGAAGACCATTGCTGAATTCGAGCTGATCGACGGCGCTGCGGAGGCTATCCGTATTGCTTCGAAATCGTTCGGAAAGATCGTGGTGGTGACCAATCAGCAGGGCATCGGCAAAGGACTCATGACGGAGCGTAACCTTTCCGACATTCACGCTTATTGTCTGCAGATGATCAACGAAGCAGGAGGACGGATTGACGGATTTTACTTTGCGCCCGAGCTGGCCGCGGCAGGTAGCAATTCGCGCAAGCCGGGCACAGGAATGGGACTGCAGGCGAAAGCCGAATTTCCGGAGATCGACTTTTCGAAGTCCGTCATGATCGGCGATTCCGTTTCCGATATGGAGTTCGGCAAAAACCTTGGCATGAAAACTGTTTTCGTCGAGACCGGAACCGCAACCTACGAAACTGCGGATTTAACTGTAACGTCATTACTGGAAGCCATAACACGCATTACAACATGAAAAGTCTGATCGTTATTCTTTCCTTACTGAGCTGTTTTCAGCTCGCTGCACAGCCGGTTAACCAAACCGATGCGAAAGGAAAAAAACAGGGTAAGTGGGAAAAGCTGTACCCGAAATCCAAAGTATACGAATACAAGGGGCAGTTCAAAGACGGCAAACCTGTTGGAACGTTTACCTACTATTACGAGAATGGCCGTACCAAAGCCGTGATCGTTCACGATGAAAAAACCGGTCGTTCGGCAGCAACGATGTACCACGAGACCGGTCAGCTGTTCGGAAGAGGCATTTACCGGAACCAGCTCAAAGACAGCATCTGGGATTATTACGGTCCTTCCGGCAGGCAAAGCCTTAAAGAGACGTATTCGAAGAACCTGCTGCACGGGCAAACGACCGTTTATTACGTTTCTGAAGACGCGAACGACAACAGCATGAAGGTCGCGAAAGTTTCCAATTACGTAAAAGGCGTGCTTGAAGGCGAAGAGATCGAATATTTTGAGTCGGGAACCATCAAGAGCAAGGGGCAGTTCATTGCAGGCAAGCGGAACGGGGCGTATACTATCAATCATCCGAACGGGAAGCCAATGATCCTGGAGCGCTACAAGAACGGCGCACGGCATGGCTGGTGCGCTACGTATGACGGCAATGGAAAAGAGCTCGGCAAGAAATACTTTTATTACGGCCGCGAGCTCGAAGGCAAAGAGCTGGAGCTGAAAATGAAGCAGATGAAAGAGCTGGGGATTAACCCGAATGGGTAGGGATTGGTTTTGAAAACAGTTGTCTGTATTCACTAGTTATCGTTCATGTTGCAAGGATTAAATCTCCCTCGTTGAGGATGGATAATAGGGAGGTGGCCTGCATTCTTTTTACTATACTTCTTATGACCACCCTCCTCGGTTTCCCGGCGCTATCGCTTGGTCTTCGCGAGCAATGCCCGCTCTTCTCAAGGGAGGAAGGATCGCAATCTAAAGCCAAGATAATAGTGAATTCAGATCTCAGGATCAATTGCCGTTATATGAATCACTTTCTCCAATTACTCGTCTTTCATTTTTTGTCTTTCCCTCTTTTCTCTAAATTCGTATCTTAGCCGTCTATCAGAGCAATTCGATTATGACTAAATTGTTTCCTGCGCTTGTTTTCCTGCTTCTAGGGCTTGCTGCCTGTAAAAAAAACGCGGAACCCGAATTTTATTCCGATTACTTTCCTGTGGGCAAAGGCCGTTATGTGACCTATGCCGTGAGGGAAGTGCGCATCGATACGGCACTGAATCTCAACGACACGAACGATTATTATATGAAAACGCTGATCGGCGATACGATCACGGACAACGAGGGCCGGATCGCTAAGCGTTATGAACGGTATGTGCGGCACAACTGGTCTGATCCGTGGGTATTGCAGGATATCTGGACGACCATCGTGAACGGCAACAAAGTTGAAGTAGTGGAAGAAAATCAGCGGGTGATCAAACTCGTGCTCGCCCCGGACAAACTGAAAGAATGGAATGCCAATGCGTATAATATGCTGGGCGAGCTGGATTGTTATTACCGCGATATTCACGTTCCGGGAGGCATCAACGGCTTTACCTTTGAAGAAACCGTAACGGTGGAGCAGGAAGATTTTTTCAGCCTCATCGACTTCCGGAGGAAATACGAACAGTATGCGCGCGGTGTCGGTATGTACTACAAGCGCTTCAAAGATTACAAGATCAGCAATTTCGATACGCTCAGTATCACTAAAGGAAGAGAGCTGACAATGGAGCTGATCGATTACGGGAAGCAGTGAGCTTAGACTTTAGTCAGTAGTCTGTTAGTCGAAAGTCTTTAGTCAATAGACTGTTGCCCTGAAATCCCAATTAATCGTTTATTTTTGTCCCAAACTGTTTAAGGAATGCCGCAGATCGAATTGAGGGAAGTACGCCAGGATTGTATCCATTTCAGAGGAAATATACCGTGCAGGCCCAATAAAGTCAGCGGAGCAGTGTGCAATTCCTGCGATTTTTACCGTCCTGTTTCCAAACGCATTCTCATTATTAAGCTTGGCGCGATCGGCGATGTGATCCGTACAACACCTTTGCTGACGGCTTACCGCGATCTGTATCCCGACTGCCACATTACGTGGCTCACCCTGTTCCCGGACGTTCTCCCGAAAGAACAGGTGAATACCATACTAACGCCGGATGCTTTTTCGCTGTTCCTGATCGCAGGAAGCACGTACGATATTGCTGTTAACCTCGACAAGGAAGCGGAAGCCTGCATGCTGCTCGCGTCTGTGAAAGCCACTTCAAAATTCGGTTATTCGTACGATGGCCGGCAGATCGTTCCGGCTACTCCTGCGGCAGAGCACAAACTGATGACGGGTTTTTTCGACCAGATCTCCATGGCGAATACCAAAAGCTACGTGGAAGAGATCTTTGAGATCTGCCATTTCAGGTTTAACGGCGAAGACTACCTGATCAACCGAAACGAACAACTGTGCGCTCAATGGGCGGCGGATATTGCCCAACTTGCTTCCGGGAAAAAGGTCGTTGGACTGAACACCGGTTGCGGGCCGCGCTGGAATACGCGTTTGTGGCCCGAGGAATCCTGGATGAAGCTTGCCGTTCAGCTGCGCGAAAACGGTTATTTCCCTGTTTTTCTCGGCGGAAGCCTGGAGCATGAAAAGAATCAGCGCATGGCCGAACAAACCGGCTGCTGGTATCCCGGTCATTTTTCACTGGAAGAATTCATCGCGGTGACATCCGGCTGTGAGCTGATCGTGACACAGGTTTCAATGATGATGCACATAGCGACCGCTTTGCAAAAGCAAATGGTGCTGATGAACACGATCTTCAACAGTCACGAATTCGAGCTGTACGGCAGGGGAGAGATCATTACGCCCTCAACAGGCTGTGAATGCTACTACGGAAATACCTGTAAGCGCGGATTGTCGTGTATGCACGATCTTGAGCCCGGAGAAGTCGCGCAAGCGGTGATGCGTGTGCTGACGGTTAGTCGGTAGGCTCTGGGGAGGCGATTGCCTAGTTAAAAGCACACCCACCGTATTTAAAGGTTTTTTTCTTTCCCTTCTTTTTCCATTGCCGAAAAAGAAGCAAAACCCCGAAAGCATTCGGGGAGGCCGTAGAACGCTCTCTTGAAAACTACAGATCGTTCCCGCGGGATCGTTCGGTAGATCGGTCGTAATTTTGCAAATTAGCATTATTACGACAGGGATTGAATCGCGGCGACATTTTGTGATTCGTAATATCGCGAATTAGCGAATTTACGACAGCTTTGAAAACGGAATTCCAGCAATTACATGAGTGCCATTGAACATCGCTTTAAAGATGCAATCGTTCCTGAGGGATCGTTCGGTAGATCGGTCGTAATTTTGCAAATTAGCAATAGTACTACAGGTGTTGAAATCGTTCGTTATATTGCGAATTCGCGAATTTACAATACTACAGTCCTTGAAAACCACTTAACTCCGAGTTGTGGCTTTCACCAGGTAATGCCTGCTAAAGGAAATTCCAATTATTTATTCAAAATCGTTTTCACATAAATATCCCAGCTCATATTGGCGGTAGCTGCGCGGATATTTTCTCTCGGGATGGGCTCATCGATGGCACGCAGCATTTGCTTTGCCATGTCATCGGTATCTTCCGGGGTAGCCAGGTAGCCGTTGTAGCCATCGGTGATGGTTTCCGGGAAATGCCCTACGCGTGTAGCGAGAAGCGGCAATGAGAAATTGTAGCTCAGCGATTCAATGCCTGAAGGTGTTGCTGTTAAATAATAGAGTACGGCGACATCGCTCACCTGGAAGTATTTGTGTACTTCTTCGTTCGGAATGAACCTGTTGAACACAACGCATTTGTCTTCCAGCCCGAGCTCGCGGATGGTATCGAGCGGACGGTAAGAATTCTCGTCGTCCTGTTTTTTGAGAAAGATGGATTTGGCAATGCCGAACAGGAATTTCTTCCAGCGGGTGGACCATTTTGCATTATCGAGCGTGTGCCAGAAGGATTCGCCGCAGATCAGGAAGGAAACATCGTCGCGCTGATCGCTTACTTTTTTAAAGGCAGCAATGGCGTTGTGCAATCCTTTGTACTTCCGGATGAACCCGAAATAGAGGAAAACGAACTTTTTCAGTCCGTGCTCCTGCTTAAAAGCTTCCACATCGAAGGCAGGATCTTCCCTGAACAGGTCGTAGATCGGGTGGAACAGCTTGATTACCGTTTTTCCTTTGGCTGTTCGTTTACCATCCATGGAAAGGCTCATGTCCTGTTCCGGGAGCAGCACGCGCAGCTCGTCCCACGTTTTTAATGCGTGAACGACGTACGTATCGGCGTTTTTAATGCCGCGTTTAGTCATGTAGCGGTCGATCGTGGAGTTTTCTTTCTGCACCACAAAGTGGAGGTCGAGGATCACTTCGATGCCTGATTGGCGCAGGCGTTTCACCATATAGCCGATCGGCAGTCCCTGCAAAGCAATGCTCCACTGGAAGATCACCATTTCGGGGGAAAGGGATTTAATGTACGCAATGGTTGCGCGCCAGGTGGAAGGGCGGTTGTAATTGGTGATGTATTTTACTTTTACATTGCTGCCTTCCAGTAGGTCGTTGGTACTCGTCTTGTCGGTAAATTCGCGTGGAATGATGGCCGGGTACTGCTGTGTCCACGAAACGATGTGCACATCGGTGTCCGGCTGCTTGTCGAATGCCAGTGCGAGCGATGTGTTGTAATTCTGGATACCGCCTTTGAAAAGCGGGCCGGGTCCGAAACAGACGACGGTTCTTCTAGTTTGCATTTTCGCGGACATCTGTATCCATTTTGCGTAAAGCGGCGTCGTAAACCCTGCGCATGCCTTCGCGCATGGAGATACGGGCTTTCCACCCCAGTTTTTCTTCTACGAGACTCATATCGCCGTAGCGCGAGAACACGCCTACAGGCTTATCGAGCAATTGTTTGATCTCCGGCTGGTAGCCCGCAAATTCAGAGAACAGCGCAATGATCTCGCGGAAGCTGGTGAGCTTGCCCATACCGATATTGATAGCCGTTCCGTCGTGGATGTGGTCCATTGCGGTCAGTATACAGTCGATCACGTCGTCGATATGGATGAAATCACGTCCCTGGTGCCCGGTTCCCCAGACTTCGAACGGATCTTCTTTCCGTGCGGCACGCGCCGCAATGGCCGGAACGGGGTAGGAAAGGTCCTGGTCTTCGCCGTAACCGCTGAAAGGACGAACGCATGTTACTTTAAGCCCGTAATGGCTTGCTGCTATTTTCGCAAGGAACTCGCCCGTAAGCTTGCTCCATCCGTACGTCATATCGGGCTCGCCCATCTGCTTGAAATTGATGTCGCTTTCCTTGAGCTGCAGGGTATTTGTTTCTGATTGAAGATCGATCGGGTACGCTGCGCTGCTGCTCGGGTAGAGCAATCGCTCGGGCATGTAGGTGCAGGCCCAGTAAAAGAGCTCTGCATCGATGGCAAGGTCGAGCGCCACAGCCATCGGATCGCCGTCGATCATCGCTCTGCCGCCAACGATAGCTGCAAAATGGAACACATCGGCAATGCGGGTGGATTGAAACCCGAAGGTATCTTCGATGTACGTCGGCGACTGCTGCATACCACGGATAACATTGCGTGCATCATCGTGAATAAAGAGCAGACGATTTCCACCGTATACGGCAAACGTATCGCCGTCCCGGTCTTTTTCTGCCGGCAGCCAGGAATCGGGGTGCTTACCCACAAGCAGGTTGTCGATGAAGATAATATTGGCATCAGTGGTGGCGAGTAATCGCTTGACCATATTGCGGCCTACAAATCCGCAACCTCCCGTAATCAGATGTGTTTTCATATATGAGCGCGAAGATAATAATAATTTGTAGTCGGTAGCGGGCCGGTGTTGTTCGATCTGCCTGTCTCCGGTTTGCTGTTGCAGCTGCTTCGTTAACTGGATCGGGGAGAATGGGTTATAAACAGGTGGAAAATGCATCGCAAAAAGGTATTTCGGTCTTGTACGAGGCTAAAACAGGCCGGTCTTCCTGTATTTTAAACGATGTAAATTCTTGTTTTTCAGCTGTATTTTGTCCTTTAAGAGGCGGCTGAAACTATTTATTTTCAAAAGCTTTTCACACTTGGTTGATATTGATAACTGTAAATTCTATATTTGCGGGCTTAATTAAGAAAAAATAGAAATGCGTAATAAAGGATTTTTCTGGTTTCTGACGATATTGTTAACCGCTGTTTGCGTTTACCAGTTGTCGTTCACCTATGTTGCTACGAATGTTGAAAAGGACGCCGCCAAACAAGCTGCTATCCGTGTTGATGAAGAGTTTAACAAAGCCAAAAAGGCAAACGCCGACAGTTTGCTCTTGCCCAATAATACAAAAGTAAGCCTCAAAGATCCCGAATCTTACGACCTGGCGAAAGCTGCGTACCTGAACCAGATCCTGAAAGAAAAATCACAGGAGAAAGTCTATCCGTTGCTTGGATCGACGTTCCAGGAAGCTAAAGGACGAAGCCTTGCTTTAGGACTTGACCTTGTGGGTGGAATGAGCGTTACGCTCGAGATCTCCGTTCCGGAACTGGTAAAAAATTACGCACGTAACCCGAGAGACCTGAACTTTAAACGTCCGTTCGAATCTGCATCTGCTATTTCTAACAACAAGGGAACAGATTTCATCGACGCTTTCAAAAAAGAGTACGAGCGCATGAACGGTTCACGTCCGATGGTACGTGACCTCGATATCCAGGAGATCACCGAGCTCAGCGCTACGTCTTCCAACAGCGATGTTGTTTCGTTCTTCCGTAAGAAAGTGGCCAGCTCCATGGACGGTGTAGAGCAGATCATGAACAAGCGTATCAACCAGTTTGGTGTTGCGCAGCCGAATATTCAGAAAGATTCACGTACGAACCGCTTGTACATCGAGCTTCCGGGCGTTCAGGACGAAGTTACCGTAACAGAAAAACTGAAATCGACTGCCAACCTGCAGTTCTTCGAAACATACCGTCTGGACGAAATTCAGGGCGGACTGGCACAGGCCAATATCCTTTCCCGTCAGGCGGAAGTGAAAGTTGCTCCTGTTCTGGACACGATGCCTGCAGACAGCACGCTTGATTCAGCAGCACTTGCACAGCGTGCAGAGGCAGCAGCTAAAACATCGGCGGAAGCAAGGCCGATCACACCTAACACAGCATTCGGAAAAGGACTGCTCGATTACCTGAAAGGCGGTAACTATGTACAGCTTGGAAGCGTGCTTCCTGAGAACCGTCTTGCGGTTGACCAGATGCTGGCACGTGAAGACATTCAGAAACTGTTCCCGGAAGACCTTAAATTTATGTGGTCTGCCAACCTCGAAGAAATTACCAAAGGTAAACCGAAAGGTTACGTACTGTATGCTGTGAAAATTCCGGAAGACGGAAAAGCAATGGTCGGTGGAAAAGATGTTTCTTACGCTACGAAATCACGCGATCCGCAAAAAGGAACCATTACGGTTGACCTTTCCATGACAACAGAAGGAGCTCAGAAATGGGGCGAAATGACGGCCAACAACATCGGCAAGTCGATCGCTATCACCATGGACGACGTTGTTTACAGCGCTCCTAACGTTATCAATGCGATTCCTAACGGAAACACACAGATCTCCGGAGACTTTACAATTGCAGAAGCAAACGACCTTGCAGGCTTGCTGAACGGTGGTGCTTTACCTGCTCCTTGTGTGATCAAAGACCAGACGAAAGTAGGGCCGACGATCGGAGCTGAGAACTCCCGTGCGGGACTCATCTCGTTCGGGATCGCGTTCCTTGCGGTATTTGCCTACATGTATTTCTACTATGGAAAAGGAGGATTGGTTGCCAACATTGCGCTTGCGGTGAACGTAATCCTGATCTTCGGATGCCTTGCCTCCTTCGGAGCGGTATTAACACTTGCAGGTATTGCGGGTATCGTACTGACGATCGGTACGGCCGTCGATGCGAATATCCTGATCTTTGAGAGGATTCGGGAAGAACGGGCCAGGGGAGTTGACCTCGCAGGATCTGTGGCAGTTGGTTTCAATAAAGCCCTTCCTTCCATCATCGATGCGAACGTTACCCACTTACTCGTAGCGATCATCCTGAAAGTATTCGGAACAGGGGAGATCGAATCCTTCGCAACAACATTGATCATCGGTATCTTTACTTCCATGTTCTCCGCGATCGTTATTTCCAAGCTCATCATTACTTCCCGCCTGGAAAAAGGAAAGGATATTACGTTCAATACGAATCTTTCGAAAGGATTGTTCCAGAACTTCCATTTCGACTGGATCGGGAAACGTAAGTATTTCTACATTTTCTCCATCACGATCACCATTCTCGGAGGTATTGCTCTGGTAACACGCGGATTGAAGCCAAGTGTGGAGTTTACAGGAGGACGTACGTATGCTGTGAAATTCTACGGTGAAAAAGCAAACATCGACAAGATCCATTCACAGCTTGCTACCGTGTTTATCGAGCCAAGCGGTGAGCCTTCTTCGATCGAAGTGAAAACAAAATCGAATGATTACAACGTTGAGATCACGACCAACTACAAGCTGGCTGACGACGGTGCAACAAACGAAGTAACCGAAAAACTGAAAGAAGGTCTGGACAAAGGCAACGCGAAATACACCATTACGGAATCGCGCAGTATCTCCAACACCGTTTCGCAGGAAATGCTGTCTTCGGCAACATTAGCCATTACTTTGTCGCTCATCGCGATCTTCGCCTACATCCTGATCCGTTTCGGCCAGTGGCAATACTCGCTCGGAGCGATCCTCGGACTGGCGCATGACGTGATGGTCGTACTGTCGATCTTCGCATTGCTCCACGGATTCATGCCATTCAGCATGGACGTTAACCAGGCATTCGTAGCAGCGATACTCACAGTCATCGGTTACTCGATGAATGACACGGTCATCGTATTCGACAGGATCAGGGAAAACCTGCATGGCGACCGCGCAGACCGCGACCACGGAGACATCATCAACAAGTCATTGAACACGACACTTAGCCGTACGTTCAATACCTCGATGATCTTATTCGTTGTATTGCTCATCATGTTCATCTTCGGTGGGCCGGCGATCAAAGGATTCCTCTTCGCCTTGCTGATCGGTGTGGTGATCGGTACGTATTCTTCCCTGTGTGTTGCAACGCCAATCCTGGTTGACTTCAACAGACGATCTAAGAAAAAAGAAAAGCAATAAGCTTCGGCTACTCAATAGCGAGCGCCTCTGAATGATCTTCAGGGGCGTTTTTTTTGGTCGGAGAAAGGACGAAAGACAGTAGACAAAAGACAGGCGGAGTCTTGAAGCGGAAAATTGTCGCGCAGATTTGCTTAAGAAATTGTTACGGAAACAATGAAAGAGAGAGAAACTGCCCGGGATGTTAAGAACCTGCCTGTGCAAGCGTAAAAGGCGTCCGTGACAAAGCAAAACACGCCCGGGACGACGGCAAACACGTTTGTGATTACACGAAATACGTCCGGGACAAAGACAAACATGCTCCGGACAACGGGAAATACGTTCCGGAAGACGCCAAACACGTCTGTGACAACACAAAACACGTCCGTGACAATGACAAACATGCTTGTGCAAACGTAAAAGACGTCTGTGACAACACAAAACACGTCCGTGACAATGACAAACATGCTTGTGCAAACGTAAAAGACGTCTGTGACGACGGAAAACATGCCCTGGACAAAGACAAATATGTCCGGGACAACGGGAAATACGTCTGTGACAACACAAAATACGTCCGGGACAACGCTGAATATGCCTGTGACAATGTAAAAGTCGTTTGTAGCAAAGCCAAACTCGTTGCATTAAAGCCCGGAAACACTGCGGTACTGACCGATCGCTCAACAGCAACTCCAACCTTCCGGTTTAAAGCGTATCATAGGAGTATAATCCCTAATACAAAAAGCATGATTGCGTTTGTTGGTTTGATCGTAGTGGTAGTGCTGGGAAATGTGTTCTTCCCGAAAATCAAGTAATGTCTAAACTGTTCTCCGGTGCATTTCGGGGAATTTGCGGAGGAAAAACCGCAGAATGGTGCGCGCATCCCGGTCCTCGGGACGCAGGTCAACAAATTTCGACCAGGATTTCGGATTGTCTTTCAGCATGTAGAACGGCACGAATCCGAATCCGCGGTAAGAACCGTCCTCGATCCAGATAATGGATTTTTCCCGTTTGTCTCTTCCCGGCTCTACAAGGTAGAAGTGCTGTTCATCAAACGTGAGCGATTGTTCCAGCTTTGCAACACGCAGATTGTAGTCAGCGGCATGCTCGGCCTTTACGCAGGCGCCGTGACAGTTCCTGACCTGGTATTTAAAGCAGCCCGCCGTTGCCTTTTCAAGTCCGCAAAGCTTCTGGCACAACTGGTGCTTTTCCACCAAATGGTGCATGAAATCGACTCCTTCTTTTTTGGTAATGAAAGTAGTAAGCGGCAGGTCGGACGTTTTCGACAGGCGCTCGATGTACAGCTGTTTGTAGCCGCCTTCGTCCTCGAAGACAAACAACCCGAACGTAAAGTTGTTGCGCTTAAGCGAACGGTTGTACAAAGGTTTGTGCGCCTTGATGAGTTCCGATTCGTAAAGCAATGCGATCAGCTCCGAGCCCGTGAGCTCAAATTCGATGCGTGCGATCTCGTTCATCATGGTCGTGCCCTTGATGGTCTTATTGTTGCGCAGATGCTGGTCAACGCGCTTGCGGATTTGCTTGCTCTTTCCAACGTAGATAAGCTGATTGACGTCGTTGTAAAACTTGTAAACGCCTGTTTTATTCGGGATCTCTTCCAGCGCTTCCAGGTCGAGGTTCGGATGCAGGATTTTCGGATTCACATCCTCCTGGATGAACGTATGGAGGCCGTTCAGGTCCTTTTCTACCAGCATCGTGAACAGCTCGGAGGTTGCAAGGGCATCTCCTCCGGCGCGGTGCCTACCTTTTACGACAATTCCCAGCGCGCGGGAAAGTTTACCGAGGCTGTAGGAATCGTGCCCCGGAATGACGTAGCGAGCGGCCCTTACCGTGCACAGATGCGGACGGCGGTAGTCGAATCCCAGTAGCTTGAACTCATGGCGGATAATTCCGTAATCGAAGCCGACATTGTGGGCAACGAATACACAGTCTTCGGTGAATTCGATGATCTGCCGGGCGATCTCGTAGAATTTAGGAGAATCGGCCACCATCGAATCTTTGATGCCGGTAAGGCGTGCAATGAATTCGGGAATGGGCATTTCGGGATTCACCAGCGTGACAAATGAGTCGACCACTTTCTCGCCATCGTGCTTGTAAATGGCGATCTCGGTAATTTTGGAAGCTTTCGTACTTCCTCCCGTTGTTTCTATGTCAGTTATTGCGTAAAGCATTTCAGGTTACAAAATAACGAAGATTCGGCGAGATTCATGGTACTTCCGGGCGGTTTGAATTATCTTTTAACACCTGGAGCCGAAGGCGTGGATAATTTCGGTTTAGAATCGAACAATTCGAAGGGAAACGGGTACATTCCGTGTTTTTCGCAATGTTGATCCTAATTGTATCTTTGCACCGGTTTTTTACCTGAAGAACAGGTTCACCGAACGAATTGTGAAACGTTAAAACTCCCTGGAAATGCTTTCAGAACACGATAAAAAGTGCGAACGCTGCGGAACAACCTTTGAATGCCGGGCAGATACAATTGAATTGTGCCACTGCTCCGTAGTTCCGTTATCGGCCGAAGAGTTGAAAGCGCTCGGGGAACGTTTCGGCGATTGCCTTTGTGCGGCATGCATCCGGGAGCTGAAAGCGAAACAAGGCTAAATCACCAACTGCGAACTACTGAACGTACGATAATCCAACTCAAAAATGACAACAGAAGAACGAATCCTGCAATCGGAAACGCGCATTTTCAAAGCCGTATTTCCCAACACGACCAATCACTACGACACGCTTTTCGGAGGAACCGCCATGCAGCTGATGGACGAAGTGGCATTCATTGCCGCAACGCGATTCAGCAGGCAGCGCATGGTAACGGTGAGCAGCGACCGCATTGATTTCAAAAAGCCGATCCCCTCGGGAACGATCGTCGAGCTGATAGGGAAAGTCAGCTACCTCGGAAGCTCCAGCCTGAAAGTACACGTGGATATTTTTGTGGAACAGATGTACTCGAATGACCGGGAAAAAGCCGTGAGCGGCGATTTTACGTTTGTAGCGATAGACGAAAATAAAGTACCGGTGAAGATCGTGTGAGTGGATTATAGGATTCAATTTATCCCGGCATTTCCTCCGTACTCTTCGTAGTAAATCCCAGTCTATTTGAGTTCCATGTAGTAGAATCCGACACAACTTCAGCTATATGTTTCCGGGGCAGAAAAAGAAAGCTCACTTTTAACCGGAGATCAAAATTCACATTTAAACAGTAGGCATTCAAAATTCCCCCGTATCTTAGCGGAAAATTAAAAGCTATGGCAAGTAAACGCACCATTAAGAAACAATTGAACGGAATGATTTTCGACGTTGTGGACGAATGTTTCTCGGTTCAGCTCTACAAAGAGAAAAAAACGGAAGAAACCAATAAACTGATTGACGAAGCGCTCGATTTTCGTGATGAAGTACTGGCCCGTATTCACCAGGCGAAAGGCAAGAAAGATTATCCTGCTATCCACACGACGCTGGAAGACAAAGGAGTTTACTTCGTTGAGCAGTTGAACGGATTGCAATAAACATCACATTTCCGGAAGCACCTGTAAGGGATGAGCAGTCATTCTTTACAGGTGTTTTTTTATTATAGATCACCATCGCGAACGCTGCGATAAATTGTCAACTGTCCACTGACAATTGTCGGGCCATCCACAGATCACAGGCGAAATGTCCCGAATTACCATACGGCGCATCGAGGTAGTTGAACCCCATCTTTTCGTAAAGTCCGACTGCAATGTGCAGCTCCGGCAATGTTTCCAGGTAGATTTCCGAATAGCCTTCTTGCTTTGCCACCTCACAGCACTGTTCCATCAATTGTTTTCCAAGGCCTTTTCCCCGCGTTTGCTCGGAAAGGTATAATTTCACTAGTTCTGTGCAGCCTTCCGGAAGCCCGGTGGTTGGGTAAATGCCGCAACCGCCATGTAATTCACCATCGATCTCCAGCACGAAATAATGCGACCGCGGTTCACGGAAAAGCTCGAACAGGGTGTCTGTCGTGGGATCCGTAAACACCGTTCCGGGCTTATTGGCGTTGAATTGTGTAAGCACGGCACGGATCAGCGCTGCGATCGCTGCGTTGTCTTGCTGTTCGATGGGGCGAATGATGCTGTTCATAGTACCGGTGAAGTTACCGGAAATATTTTTTCAGGCGAAGGAATGGCCGCTCGAAATACGTATAGCTGAGCCAGGCGGTGATGTACGTGGAAATGAAAACCAGCAGCGTGAACGCAACGAACTGGTAGATCTCGCTGGTGTACTGTCTGTTCCCGAACCAGATGCTCCAGTAATAGATATAAATGCAGTGGTACATGTACAGGCCGTAAGTTAGTTTTCCGCCGTTAAAAAATCCGGGAAAGCGGTCGATCTTGTAAAACGAGTTTTCCGAATAGACCTGCTCGAGGATGATAAAAGCGAGGAACACTCCCGGAATGAAGCGCTCGAAGACGAAGAGCGCTCCTTTAAAAAGGCTGTCTTCCCAAAGCAGCAATGCGAATCCCGCGAGATAGATCAGCGCCATGTTCAGCTTTGAAATGCGCCGGATCCACTGCTGTGCCAGTCCGCTGTAGGCCCACAGTCCGATCAGTCCGCCGGTCGCAAGATCCGACATGACCGAAAACGTATGATATTCCATGATGCGGTGATGGTGCAGGTGGTAGAAGCGAAACAGGAGCGAGCCCGCGATAATGGCGGTAAAGAACAGGGCATAAGTAGCTTTTTTCCGGAAAGTGAGCAACCCGATGAGCACGCCCCAGATCAGGTAGAACTGTTCTTCAACACTTACCGTCCAGGTGGCAGTGAGAAAGTTGATACTGTCTTTTGCGCCATGAATGATTTCATCTATGTTCGAAAGAAAAAGTGCAAACCGCCAGAATTCGTGCACCGTTTCTATTCCGTAGGGCAATTCCGGGAAAATGAAAAAGCCGAAGAGGACAATCAGGAAATACAGCGGCCAAACGCGCAGAAAGCGTCGCATGAGATAGTTCAGCAGGTTGATTTTTCCGTTCCTGCCGCTTTCGTACAGTAACAGGTAGGTGATCAGGAATCCGCTCATGATGAAGAACATGGAAACGCCGAAATGTCCCTTGCTGATGAAGATCCATGCTTTCTGAAAACCGTATTCGTAATAGAAATCGCCCCAGATCTCGCGGTTGAGCGTATAGCAGTGAAAGAGGATCACGGCGATGGCACCGGCAAACCGTAAACCATTCAGGTTCGGGAAGACGGGATGTTTTTCAGCGGTTTCCTGCAGTGTGCTCATTTGTCGTCCGAAAATACGTTTTCCTGCGGAGTTGACAAGATGGCACTGCCAGTTGGGGAGCCTCGGAGCTTAATCCTTTTCTGGCTTCAGCTGTTTAAAATGGGGAGATTCCCACAATAAGCGTTCAATGTTCAGGATGGCCTGCGGGCTGTTCTCTCCTGAAATAAATACGAGATTCCTGTTATCGAGTTGAATCAGGATTCCTTCGTTTCCGGAAATCATGCGGATACTCAATTCGTCGACAACAGGCTGCCGGTACGTTTTGTCTTCCCGGAAACCATTTGCTGAAAGCAGTTTTTGAAGCTTTCTGACCAGTTTCACCGGATCAAATGCATCGCCACCATACAGGACTGACTGGAACTCGATAAGCGGTTGGCCGCTGTGTCCGGGTCGTATGCTGAATGTATAAGCTTCATTGTAAATGGACTGTAAATTGTCCAGTTCCGGTGTTGCCGAAACACGTGAAAGTAAATGCACCGTTCCGGTTTTTGCGGCGACATTGCTTGCAAGCAAAACACCCAGGATCAGCCCGACAACTGTTATCATGATCGCGACAAGTCCGCCCGCAGCTGTTGGACTAGCGATATAAACGCACAAAGCGATAACGGCAAATACAATGAGCGGGGAAAGTACTATTCCGATCCATCCAATGGATTCGGAAAGTCGGTCAAAGAAGGAAAGCGGCTCTTTTTTCATCAGCGGATGAATTCAAATTCAAGGTAATCGTCGAACAGCTCCTCTACATACCGGAAAGAATTACGTTCCAGCAGCTTTTGGGCTGCGATATTCGATTTCAGGGTAATAGCGATCACCCGTTTTAATTGCAGCTCTTCTTTTCCGTAAGCAACGGCGAGCTTCAACGCTTCGGACATCCATCCTTTTCCGCGCCATGCGGGACGAAGAATAAAGCCGATCTCTCCCGTTTCCTGCTCGAATCCGCGGTAATAGCCGCAGGTTCCGACAATTTCACCCGATGCTTTGTCGACGATGCCCCAGTTAATGGAATCGCCGCTGCGGTAATTATCATCGATACGGTCGAGCATTTCAATGACATCGCTGACGTTTTTGGCAAACTTCCCGTTGTAGGTGAAGATTTCCAGCAGCGTGTCAGCATCGGCATACGTCAGCTCGCGCAGCAGAACAGTTTCCGAAGAAAGTACGGGGAACGAATCAAATGGCGGACAGTTCATGGTTCGAAGATACGGAGATTTTTAACCGGATAAATCACGAAAACGATGACATAAAAAATCCCGGAAGATAGTCTCAACCGGGATCTTTCAAATATAGTCAGCGATTATTCTGCTGTTTCTGTCGTTTCAGTGGGCTCGGTAGCTTCGGTGTCTGCAGCAGCTTCCGTTTCCGGAGCATCTTCTGCTACAACTTCTGCTTTCGGTGCTTTCGGCGTTTTAGGAACGAGCTTAACATTTACTGCATTCCAGCCTTTTTGTCCGCGCTCGAGCTCGTACGTTACATTGTCACCTTCCTGGATCTCGTCGATACAGCCGTGAACGTGTACGAAATAGCTTTCCTGGTTCATGGAATCTTTGATGAATCCGTATCCTTTGGAGTCGTTGAAGAACGTTACTTTACCTGTTTTAGGCTCTTCAGGTCCGGCATCTTCGCGTTTCGCGACACCGATCTGTATATCTTCTTCGTTGATAACGATTTTTTTGGATGGATCCGGAGGAGTGGAAGTGATGTTGCCGTTTTCATCAACGTACGCCATCATGTCGTCAAGGCTTCCGCCTTTACCTGAATTCGCTTTACGCTCTTCCTTTTTGATTTCTTTGTCTTTTCTTTTTTTAAGCTTTTTGCTTTCTTTTTCTTTTTTATTAAAGGTTTCCTGAGAACGAGCCATGTATAAATTTTGATTATTGCTAATTGCGTTGCAAAGATAAGGTTTTGAAATGAGTTGTAAGGGGTTAAATCTTAAAATAAGATAAAACCAGTTAATTCTCAGCCGGATGTAAGCTAACTGTCGATTGAAAAGCGTAAAGCAGCTCAGCGCATCAGCTCCATCATGTTTTCGGGAGCTTTCAGCGGTGTAAAGCCGAAGCTGCTGTACAGTGTATGTGCGTCCCTGGTTGCGAGCCGCCACACTTTCACATTTTTTAATTCAGTAGAATCCAGCATAAACCGCATGAGCTCTTTTGAAAAGCCTTTTCCGCGATGGGCCGGATCGATGAATACATCCATGAGGTAGGCAAACTGCACGGTGTCGGAGACTACGCGCGCATAGCCGATCTGCGTGCCGTCGAGATACGCGCCGAAGTTCAGTGAATGTTCGATGCACGTATTCATGTCTTCCCGGGAACGGCCCTCCGCCCAATAGGTTTGTGAAATGAACCCGTGAATGAATTCCCGGTCGAGCAGCGATTTGTCAGAAGAAATAACCAGCATCTTCCGTTCCGTTATTTGTCGAAATTCATCATCCAGTGCATGCCGAATTTATCGGTGAACATGCCAAATTTTGCGCCCCAGAACGTGTTTTCCAGCGGCATGGTCACTGTTCCGCCTTCGGAAACTTTGGCGAAATAGTTGTCGATCTCTTCTTCGGAAGTACAGTTCAGCGAAAGCGTAACGGCTGTTCCCGTTGTTGTTTTTCCATGCGCTTCTGTCGTGTCGGAGGCCATGAGCAGGAAATCCCCGTTCACGATTTTCGCATGCATCACCAGGTCGCGTTCGCTTTTCGGCGATTTTTCTCCCTGCACATCGCCAAATGACTGTACATCCAGCGTTCCACCGAGACATCCGTGGTAAAATTCCATTGCTTCGCGGCAATTCCCGTTGAAACTGAGGTATACGTTTAATTGTGTCATACTGCGTTTGTTTAAGAAGTGAAGATAGTTTTTTTTGTTCGATCGTTCATCGTCCGGCGGCGACTGTTCATAAAGCTGTGATACGCCGTAGTAATATCTCACCGCCGAATGTCTCCAAGTCCGGGATCATTGATTAAATTTGCGCAAAAAAACAGTTATGGCTTTCGATATTGCGATCATTGGTGGAGGAATAGTTGGTGCGGCTACCTTTTATAAACTGCAGACACGTTATCCCGATAAAACCATTTGCCTGATTGAAAAAGAAGGAAAGCTTGCCGATCACCAGACGGGAAATAATTCCGGGGTGATCCATTCCGGGCTTTATTACAAACCGGGATCGCTGAAAGCCAAAAACTGTGTTGCCGGCCGGCATGAGCTCGTTGCTTTTGCGAAAGAGCATAAGATCGATCACGATGTATGCGGAAAAGTAGTGGTAGCCGTTGACAAATCCGAGCTTGCCAATATGGACAAGATCTTTCAGAATGGAATTGCCAACAACACGGAAGGGATCGAAATGATCGATGCCAAGCGCGTAAAAGAGATCGAACCCTATGTAGAAAGCATTGGCGGGATCTGGGTTCCGTGTACAGGCATCATCGATTTCCGCTCGGCAACGGAGAAAATGGCAGAGATCGCCCTTTCCATGCAGCCGGAAAGCGCGATGAAATTGAGCCACGAAGTGATCGGTATCGAGCGCTCCGAAGAAAAAACCACCATCGTTACCAATAAAGGAAACATCGAAGCGAAGTACATGATCTTCTGCGGCGGATTGCAGGCAGACAGGCTTGCGCGCAAAGACGGCGTGAAGCTGAAAGAGCAGGTAGTTGGTTTCCGCGGTGACTATTACGAACTGACCGAAGAAGCGAAACACAAAGTAAAGAACCTCATTTACCCGGTTCCGAATCCCGATTTCCCCTTCCTGGGCGTTCACTTTACGCGAATGACCAACGGCGAGATCGAATGCGGGCCGAATGCGGTCTTCACCTTCAAGCGCGAAGGTTATGGCAAAACCGATTTCTCCATGCGCGACACTTGGGATGCGCTCACTTACAGGGGAACCTGGAAGCTGTTCTTCAACAACATGAAATTCGGCCTCGATGAGTACAGAAGAGCCTTTTCGAAAAAACTGTTCCTCAAAACCCTTCAGCGAATGGTGCCTTCTTTAACGATGGACGATATTCACCCTGGCAGAGCCGGCGTTCGTGCTTTATTACTTGCTGCCGACGGCGACACGCGCGACGATTTCCGGTTTGAGTTCCACGCCAATTCCATTCACGTATTGAACGCGCCGTCTCCTGCTGCAACAGCATCTCTGGCTATTGGCGGGCAGATCGCCGACGAAGCTGAAAAGCATTTCGGATTGAAGTAAGGCTGGATTGCAGGACGGCAGGATGTTAAGATAACAGGACTTTAGATGATTCTGTTTACCTGAATCTGCTTAAACCTGTAAACGGAGATACGCCCAGCCGGTGAGCATCGCAATACCGAAGCTTACGAGCGTTCCGATCAGTACATATTCCGTTAATTTCCGGTCATTCGATTCGCGCAGGTCACCAAAGCGGAAAATAGATTTTGCTCCCAGCAGAAAACCGATCGCTTCGAAGTGATTGGAAATGATGAAGCAAAAAACAAACAGCCTTTCGAGTATACCGATATAGTTTCCGGCATTGATTAACGCATTTTCTTCCTGCTCCGAATTTCCCGGGCCTATTGCAGGTGTCCATTTCGAAATGATCACTTTGGTCATCACCGAAACAGGCGAAGACAGGAAAACGACGCATCCTGCAAGCAGTAACGTATTCTCCTGCCGGCACCAGTTGGAAAAAGCCTGCACGGCCTCCGGCTGATTAAGAAGAAATACAGCCGAGAGTACGACGATATGCAGCGCTTGGTCGATAAAAAAGAGCCGGCGTTCGTTTGCCGGATTACTGAATACGACTTTTCCTGCATCGATCAGCAGGTGCAGGAAAGCGATGAGCAGAGCCCATAGCCAGAATCCCGGATCGCCGACAAACAGCAGCACGAGCAATCCGTGAATAACGGAATGAATATACAGCCAGGGAGATTTAAGCTTCTGGTGTTTTTTGCCGGTAACCATGTAGGCCGGCTGAAGGATGAAATCACCAATTAAATGGGCAAGAATGAGTTGAGTGAAAAGCGTCATATTTTAAATATAGCGCTTATTTTTTTTCTGTACAATTGATTTAATTCCCGGATGAGGGAAAAATGTGCTCTTTTTAATCCTGCGCTCACGGTAGATTGCCTGACATTCAGAAAATCGGCTGTTTCCTGCTGCGATTGTTCCGGGTGGTGAAGACTGGCGGAAACGAGATCGGCCATACTTGGCGTCCAGCGATCCATGAGCGCCAGTCCGAGCAGGATCAATGTGTTCAGCTCTTCGTCCGTTTCTTCGTTTCCGGTTTTGATTGCGAGTGAGCGTTTTTCCTCTCTGAGCTGTTCAAAACAATCGCCGGAGTGAACGAATGCGCTGCCGTTGGAAGCCGTGATCGTTTCGGCGCGGAACGTTTTCTCTCCGATCCCGATCGCGATGCGGACATCCATGTTCTTTACCTTTTTTATGGTCGATTTGATCAGGATCGCCGCTTCCAGTGCCGCTTTGGGATCTGTGATCTCCAGCTGAAAGCTGTCTCCGCGATAAATCTCCCATTGTTCGGGCGAAGCCCCGAAACGATTGAGCAGCTCCCGCAATGGAAGCATCCATTCTTCTGTCGAAAAAGCTTTTCGCGAACCGATAATATCTCCTGTAAGCACTGCGATCATACCACAAATATAGTCAAATATAGCTATATTTCATAAATATAGTTGTTTTCGTCTATATTTATTAATTATAGCTAAAAACAGCTATAATATTATAAATGGATGAGGAAGAAAAATGAGCGGACTTTTGGGCTTAAATGGTACATTTGTTCTTCAAATTTACAGTCATGAAAATTCTCATTTCTCCTGCAAAATCGATGGATGAAAAGTGCCCGTTCCCGGAAATCGACTTCACAACACCTGCTTTTGCGAAAGAGGCGACAGCACTTGCCAAAAAGCTGAAGAAGCTGAAACCGGCAAAGATCATGGAGCTGATGCACGTTTCTTCGGATATCGCCGATCTAAATGCCGGGCGTTTCAAAAACTGGTACTTATCGGAAACACCGACAGAAGAAGTGAGGCCGGCCGGCTATTTATTTACGGGTGAAGTGTATCGCGGAATGGATTTTCCCTCACTTTCTGCCGCAGAAGTGAAAAAAGCGCAGAATCGGCTGCGCATCCTTTCGGGCATGTATGGTTTGCTAAGGCCGAAAGACCTGATGTTCCCTTACCGCCTCGAAATGGGAACGAAATGGGAAATTGACGCAAAAACAAAGAACCTCTATCAATTCTGGGGAGCAAAGCTGACGAAATTCCTCCAGAAAGAAACAAGCAAAGACGAGCTCATTGTCAACCTGGCTTCCAACGAATATGCAAAAGCGATCCAGTGGAAAACCATTAAGCGTCCGGTGATCACGCCGGTTTTTAAAGAATTCAAAAACGGAGAATACAAAGTGATAGCGATCTTCGCCAAGCACGCAAGAGGAGCAATGGCGCGTTACCTGATCCGGCACGACATTGAATCTGCAGAAGAGCTCAAAGCTTACGATATCGACGGTTATTCCTTTGACGCGAAGCAATCCACTGATACAGAGCTGGTTTTTGTGCGTTGAATGAACTGCTCAATGAAATAATCTGTACTTCATTTGCACCAAAAGCAAAAAGAAGTATATTTGCTGCGTCATTCTAAAGCGTAGAAGACATTGTTTATACAGAAGAGGCGAGAGACGGACTCACAGACCCTCTGGCAACCAACTTTAAGTCCCGATGTTAATCGGGATTGGAAAACCGGTGCCAAATTCCGATTCCGATTGCAGGTGCAACGGAAGAATATAATAAATGTACTATGAAACACGAATCTTACATTTCTTTCCGGACGAAGGCCGCTATGAGCCTCGCATTTTCTTTTATTCCCGTTGCGCGCCGAATGTGTTGTTGCCGTTGATTTCACCTGAATTTCTTCGTTTTAACACATTTCATTCGTTGCAACATGTCCTTTTTATCTTCTTTAAACAAGCGGAATCATCTTCCGCAGGAACGCCAGTTACAACTGGATTTCAACCTGAATCTGGAATCCGGCGCAGTGCTCAAACAGCCTGTAATCGCTTACCAGACCTGGGGAAAGCTCAACAGCGACCAATCGAACGTAGTGTGGGTGTGCCATGCGCTTACCGGCAATCACCGTGTGCACGAATGGTGGGGCGGTTTGTTCGGGCGTGGAAAATGCTTCGATCCGGACAATTATCTCATCGTATCGGTGAATGTGCCGGGATCGTGCTACGGAACAACCGGGCCGTTGTCCTTTAAATCGGATAACGAACGTTATTACCGCAGCTTTCCGCAGATAACCATCCGCGATATGGTTTCGGTACTCGATTACGTGCGCATTTTCCTCGAGCTGGAAAAGATCCAGGTACTGATCGGCGCTTCCGTCGGCGGACAGCAGGTACTGGAATGGGCGCTGCAGAAGCCGGAACTATTCAGTCACCTGATACCGATCGCCACAAATGTGCAGCATTCGCCTTTCGGAATTGCTTTCAATGAAGCGCAGCGGCTGGCCATACAGGCCGATCCGAGCTTTGAGCGCGGCGAATACTGCGGCGGTAAGAATGGATTAATAGCCGCGCGTGCCATCGGTATGCTGAGCTACAGAACTTATGAAGGTTATGGCATCACGCAATCCGAAACCGGCGATTCGAAAACAGATCATTTCAAAGCTGCTTCTTACCAGGAATACCAGGGAGAAAAGCTGGCGAAGCGTTTTAATGCCTACAGCTACTGGATCCTTACAAAAGCGATGGATTCGCACAATATTGCACGTGCGCGGGGCCCGGCAGCGGAAATTTTAAAGCAGCTTACCATGCCGGCACTGGTGGTTGGGATCGACTCCGATCAGCTGTTTCCTTTACACGAGCAGCGATTTATAGCGGAACATCTTCCGGAAGGAGAACTGGCCGTATTATCGTCACATTTCGGGCACGATGGGTTCCTGGTCGAGTACGATCAACTGACCGAAAAGATCAATCAATTTTTATTCAACACAGCGAACAGCACACAAACCGCAGTAAGCGGAACAGCGATCGCAAACAATTAATACAAGATGAGAAAACAACTAACAATAGGCCTTTTCGGCTTCGGATGCGTAGGAACGGGCTTGTACGAAGTACTCAATCAAACCGCCCTGTTGCAGGCACGGATCAAGCACATCGTGGTAAAAGATCCGACCAAAAAGAGAAGTATAGATTCCGGGTATTTCAGCTTCGACGGCGACAACATTCTAAACGATCCCGAAGTGAACGTCGTGGTAGAGCTGATCAACGACAGTGAAGCGGCATACGTAATTGTAAAAAGAGCGCTGGAAGCCGGAAAACATGTCGTTTCTGCCAATAAAAAGCTGATCGCTTACCATTTGGAAGAGTTGATCGAGCTGGCGAAAAAGCACAACGTTTCCTTCCTGTATGAAGCGTCCGTGGGTGGTTCCATTCCCATTATCCGCAACCTCGAAGAATATTACAACAACGATTCGCTTTCGTCTGTGAGCGGGATCGTAAACGGAACAACGAATTACATTCTGACGAAAACCAGCCAGGGGCAGGCGTTTGGAGACGCATTAAGCGAGGCGCAGGAAGCAGGTTTTGCTGAGCTGGATCCGACCTCGGATGTGGACGGCTTCGACGCGAAATACAAGCTCGTTCTGCTGCTTAAGCACGCGTTCGGTTACACGGCAAACCCCGATACGGTGTGGAATTATGGTATTCGCCAGCTCAAAACCTGGGATGCAACTTATGCGCGCGAAAAAGGGTTGAAAATCAAATTACTCGCCTTTGGAACACGAACAGATGACCAGGTGGTTGGCTTTGTTGCGCCGCACCTCATTCCGGCCAGCCATTTTGCCTTCAACGTGGAAAATGAGTTCAACGCAGTCGTTGTGGAAGCCTTGTTCTCCGACCGTCAGCTGTTTCTCGGAAAAGGCGCCGGCAGTTATCCGACAGCGAGCGCCGTGCTTTCCGACGTTTCGGCATTGCAGTTCGATTATGCCTACGAATACCGCAAAACAGGAGCAGATGAGCGTCTTGTTCTTGCTGACGATTTTAAGCTGCGCGTATATGTCTCGGCAACGTCCGGGGAAGCGCTCGATCGCATTGCGTTCAGTGAAGTGCAGGAAACCTACCACGGATCGACCCATTATTTCCGCATAGGCTGGATCGATTTTAAAACCTTGCAGCAATTCGACTGGAACAACGAAAGCGATCTGTTCCTGGCCATTTTACCCGATGGAGTAGAACTGAATGCTGCTCAGCCCGAAGTTGCTCAAACCGCTAAAACAACATCACTAACACTTGCATAATGAGCGCACTGAATCTCACACTTACACTGGAAGAGCAGCCTTTTGTGCTTTCGCTCGAAAACGAAGACGGACTGCTAACGACGATCGATGCTTCTCCTTCAATTGGTGGGAAACAGCGTGGACTGCGTCCCATGGAATTGCTGGCCGGCGCTTTGGCCGGATGTATGTCTATCGATGTACTTTCGATCTTGAAAAAGCAGCGGCTCGAAATTCAGTCTTATTCCGTCAAAGTCGAAGCAAAACGGACGGAAGACGTTCCGGCAGCATTCGAGTCCATCGAATTACAGTTCATTGTAGATCCGGATGTTCCGCTGGAAAAAGTAGAAAGCGCCGTAAAGCTGAGCCATGAAAAATACTGTTCCGTTTCAGCGAGCATTCATCCGGGAATTCGTGTAATAACCACCGTAAAACATCAGCAATGAGCAATTTGAGAAATGAAACACTGGCGATTCGCGCGCAATCGGAAAGAAGCCATCAGCGTGAGCACAGCGTTCCTTTATACCTGACAAGCAGCTTTACCTTCGAAAATGCCGAGCACATGCGGGCGGCCTTTTCAGACGAAGTGGAAGCCAATATTTATTCGCGCTATTCCAATCCGAATGTAGACGAACTGCTGAACAAAGTCGCATTGCTTGAAGGCGGGGAAGCTGCCTGGGCAACCGCTACGGGAATGGCCGCCGTGTTTACGACCTTTGCAGCATTATTGGCTTCCGGTGACCACATTGTTTCGTCGCGTTCCGTGTTTGGTTCCACACACAACCTGTTCGTGAACATTTTCCCGAAATGGGGAATCACGACTACGTATGTGGATGCGGCGGATTATGAAGCGTACGAACAGGCGATCCGGCCCGAAACGAAGATGCTCTATATCGAAACGCCTTCCAATCCGGGACTCGAGATCATCGACCTGGAAAAAATAGGGGAGATTTGCCGGCGAAAAGGAGTACTCTTCGTAGTCGACAATTGCTTTGCAACGCCGGTTTTACAGCAGCCGATCCGTTTGGGGGCAGACATCGTTATTCATTCGGCGACCAAATACCTCGATGGCCAGGGTCGCGTGCTGGGCGGCATCATCGTTTCGACGCAGGTGCTGATCGATCAGATCGAAGGATTTGCACGTCATTCAGGACCTGCAATGAGCCCGTTCAACGCATGGATCCTTTCAAAATCATTGGAAACACTGCATTTGCGCGTCGAAAAACACTGCCAGCAGGCGTTGGAAATTGCTTCACGGCTGGAAGGCCATCCGGCTATCGAATGGGTAAAATATCCGTTCCTTGAAAGTCATCCGCAGGTCGAGATCGCGAAGCGCCAGATGTCGGCAGGCGGTGGTATTGTTAGCTTTCAGCTCAAAGGTGGATTAGCAGCAGGACGTGCTTTTCTCGATAAGCTGAACCTGTTCTCACTTACGCCAAACCTGGGCGACAGCCGCAGTATTGCCACCCATCCGGCTTCTACGACCCATTCGAAGCTTAAGCCGGAGGAACGTGCATTGGCAGGCATCTCCGATGGATTGGTACGCCTGAGCATAGGCCTGGAACACGTGGAAGACATCTGGGAAGATCTCGATCGCGCATTGGAGAAGCAACCGGATTGCAATCCCATCTCAACTTACACAGTGCAATAGGAAATTGATCGTTATATTTGCACCTAAAATTTTTACATGTCACAAGATATTAACGCAGTAAGCTATTGCATCGGGTTGAGCGTAGCAGATAGTCTGGCACAACAGGAGCTCGACGGAATTAATCCAGCAGTAATGGCTGAAGCGATCGCAGATGTTTTCGGAAAGAAAGACCTTAAATATTCGCCTGAGCAGGCAAACCAGATCATCCAGAACTATATTCAGTCGGTGACAGAAAGCAAATTCGTTGTTTACAAAGAAGAAGGCGAACAGTTTCTTGCAGAAAATGCAGCTAAATCCGGAGTTACGACAACACCGTCCGGTTTGCAGTATGAAGTAGTGGAAGAAGGCCAGGGGCCGAAACCAACTGCTGCCGATACAGTTAGCGTTCACTACCATGGAACGCTCATCGACGGAACAGTGTTCGATAGCTCGGTTTCACGCGGGGTTCCTGCAACATTCGGTGTTCACCAGGTGATCAAAGGATGGACGGAAGCGTTGCAGCTGATGCCTGTAGGCTCGAAATACCGTTTGTACATCCCCGAAGATCTTGCTTATGGCGCGCATCCGCATCCGGGTGGACCGATCAAGCCGTATATGACGCTGATCTTCGATGTCGAACTTATTGGAATCGAAAATAACTAAATATGAAAGCAGTATTCACGATACTGGCTGCGTCACTGATCCTCGCTTCCTGCGGTGGAGATGCTGAAGCAACCGAAGAGAAAAGCGTCGAGCTGAAAAACTTCAAGCAGCGTATTTCCTACGCAATGGGAGCCGATCATGCCGGACAGCTGGTTAATTCCGGGGATCCTAATTACGACAAATACGACAAGGAGCAGATCATCAAAGGATTTGCGATCGGACTCGAAAATGAAAACGCATTCGACGAAGCCTGCCAGGCAACGCTTGAAAAGCTCGTTGGGCCGTCGCGCCAGGAATTCAACGCCGAATACAACAAAGAAGGCTCTTTGTGCATCGGGAAGATCCTCGGTAACGTATTCGTTTCCGGCTGGAAGAAAAACAACGCTTACGACCAGTTTGATATTGAGTTCGTGAAAATTGGCTTTACCAGCGCATTGAACGAAACCGATACGCTGATCGACAAAGCCGAGCGTACGAGAATGGTGCAGGATTTCATTACCGACATCAACAACAAAGCGACAGCCGAAGGTATGGCGCAGGAGCAGCCGTTCTTTGAGAAAGTGAAAGCAATGAAAGGCATACAGGCGCTGCCGGAAGGATTGTACCTGGAAACCATCAAAGACGGAAAAGGTGCAAAACCGGGAACAAGCGACGATATCATGGCCGATTACGCCCTGACGAATATCAAAGGCGACAGCATTGAATCTTCTTTCGATGGCAAGAAAATGGGCCGTACAACACCTGTTTTCAGCCTGATAGAAGGAGATCCGCGCGGAGTGATCCGTGGGTGGAGACTTGCATTTCCGTTCATGAAAAAAGGAGGGAAGTATCGTTTGTATGTTCCTTCTGCACTGGCATACGGGAAAGAACCGCTGGTTTTTTACATCGAGCTGGTGGAGTTCGGAAAGCCCGGAACACTGAAATAACAATACTGAAAACAAGCAATTAATTGGAATAAGCCTTCGCGATCTGCGGGGGCTTTTTTCTTGTAGTTAATTAGTCGGTAGTCCGAAATTCTTTCTTCAGTCTGCGGAATCTGCGAGCGTCTTAATATCTTTAAATCCTGATATCCTGATATCCTGATATCCTGCCATCCTGAAATCTTCAATCTACAGGGGAAAGAAAAACGCGATCCTGTACAGCACCGGCAGCAAAATTCCCTGCTTGTTGCGCATAAAATATCCCTGGCGTAGCGGACTGTTGTTGGAATTGACGACATCGTACATAATTCCTGCATTCAATCTGAAATTAGGTCCGAACGCATGCGAAAATCCGCCGCCAACCAACGCCACAGGCACCCACGTACGGTTTGCTGAGATATAACCATTCTGTATAGGGCTCGACAGTAATTCGATCTCTGCTCCGGCGAATAAATACTCATACAGCCTCACGTGGAAAAATCCGCCGGCTCCGTAAACGGAAAAACCCGTCTTTATACCGTTAAAATTGCTCCATGAATGCTGGTAACGGATACTCGGCCCGAAAACAAATTGTTCGTTGCGCACGAATCCGAATTTCAGTCCCAAACCACCGGATCCGCCAATCGTCGACGCGCTTAAGTTGAGATCAACGCCAACTTCTCTGCCCGATACAGGAGCTGCCGGCAGTTCTTCCTCTTCCTGGTAGGTTTGTTCTTCTTCGTCTTCCTGGCTCAGCAGGGGAAAGCTCGTGCACAGGGCGAACAGGAAAATCAGTAAATGTTTCATAAAGTTGCAATTAAGTGTTCGAGTAACGTTGCATCCAGGTCATGTCCGCCTTCAAAGCGAATGATCTCAAAGCCGCGCTCGGTATAATCTGCACAGGCTTTTGCTACTGCTGCTTCATCGAAGAACACATCGTTGGTGCCCAGCACGAAGATGTTCTGTTCAGGCTGAAAGCCTTGTTCGGGGAAAGCGATGTCCGGTGGAAAAACGCTGGCCCAGGAAATGAAGCAATCAGCTTGTATGTTGCCGTTGGCGATCCAGCGTGCAGCAGTCGCACCGCCCTGCGAAAAACCTATAACAGTAATTTTTCCGGGGTGTAGCTCTTCGGTCAGATGAGCATGTAATTTGTCCAGCGCGCGCGTATTTTCGGAAATATCGAGTTCCCGGGCTTCGCGCGTCATCCACGAAGCGCCAACTCTTCCCGAAGTGCCGTTGAGGTAGAATCGGTGCATGCCTTCCGGCGCTATGAAGCAAACGTTTTCCGGCAGAACGGATTCGGCTTTTTTGAGGAAATATTCGGCAAGCTGCCCGTAACCGTGAAGAAGGTAAACCAGGTGAACAGGCTTCGAGCCTGCATTCCTGACGGCATAACGCAAGCTGCGCTCAACAGTAATGCTTCCTGATCCGATCACGCTTTCCGGCTATTTGAGGCGGTATTTCGCAGCGCGAGGCTCGTAAACGAAATGCTGCAATACTTTCTTTTTCTTGGTGATCACCGGCACGAAATCGTAAATATCACCAACTCCGGCATCGGCATTGTTGTCCAGCTCACTTTCATAGATCAAGATGTCTTTCGCAGCGCCGCCTTCGGCATTGTCTTCGAGTGAGTGAAGCAAGGCTTTCGGAGTGGTCGTTCCTGCAAAATCAAAGCGGTTCCATCGGAAAACAAGCAACAGGTCGGATTCGTTCAACACGGCAAAATAAGCGCGTGAGCCCATATTTCGAATGCGGTAATCGATGAGCACATCTTTTCGTGTCGGCGATGTAACAGATTCAAAAGTGACGTCCAGCGGCCTTCCCGGCGTTGAAGGAACGGGAATAGGAACCGAATATTTGTCCAGCGCGCCGTCGTAGTACATGAAAAAATTATAGTTGCCCATGTAGCCCAGCTCGGCAGATTTAGCGGTCTTGTTTCTCCGGATAGCATCGTCGATGGCAAACGACAGTCTGTTGACGGTTACAATGGCGTCTTTTATCGTGTCGCTGTTGATGTATTCCCTGTAGACTTTCCAGGTGTATTTTTCGGTGGCGGGGATCTGGAGCTTGGCTTCGATCTCACGTTTCGTACGCGTTTCAAAGCTTTCTGCTACCACCGGCTCTTTCACAGGTGTTCCTGTTTCTTCGGGATCCGTGCCGGTACAGCTCATCATGGAAAGAATGAGTGCTGCAATTGCAGCAGGTGTAACGATGCTGTATTTCATACTAGTAATCAATATCTAAATTAAAACGGTTCTTAAAGTCGATCAGGTTGGTGTTCTTTTTCGCCATTTTTTCGAACTTGTCGTTCCCGGTAAGGAATTTCACTTCGTCCATTTCGTCTTTGGTAATATCGAGGGCGATCTCAAGGTCGTAATTCTTCAGTTCTTTGCGTAAATGTGCGAGAATATCGCCGATAGCAAGATCCATCCGGCTTTTCTGAATGGAATTATCGACTTCGAAATGGTAATGCGTCTCATCTATCTGCTGCAGATCGCGTTTGATCATCGCATGATAAACCTGGTCCTGTCCGTTCAGTTTCTGCGTATGTGCCATGGTCTTCCAAAGGCGAACAAGATCGTCTTTATCAAACGGCATTCGCGGAAGGTCGGTTGGCAATGTGGATGATTTTTCCTTCTGCTGATCGATCAGGTGATTGATCGAAAGATTGGTCGTATTGAGCTGTCCGGTAGGAGCAGAGAGCGTTTTCGCTTCTTTCTTGAGTGTAAAAGCGGCGCGTTCCTGTGGAACGGATGGCTTGTTGACGGGCTTTGAAGGTTCGTTCCGGAGCGATTGTCCCGGGAAGTCGATCACCGTGACCGGATCAGTTAAGGATTTTTTTTTTCGAGCTCGCTTTTAATCGAACACAACTGCATGAGGGCCATTTCGACGAGCAGTCGCTGGTTTTTGCTGGACTTGTAGTCGACGTCCGATTTGCTTAGAACTCCAAGTCCCCGGATGGCCCAGAAGCTGTCGATCTTTTTGGATTGTTCTAAAAACGCTTTCTCCGTCATTTCACCGACTTCGAGCAGGTTAGCCGTTCGCGGATCTTTGCAAACAAGCAGGTTCCGGATATGATCCGACAGTCCGACAATGAAATGATGGCCGTCGAATCCTTTTTCCATTACGTCGTTGAACAGCAGCAGATTCGCCGGAATGTCTTCGTTCACTGCATTTTCGATCACTTTGAAGTAATAATCGTGGTCGAGGATATTCAGGTTCTCGATTACCGCTTTGTGGGTGATGTTGGAACCGGCAAAGCTCACGATCTGGTCGAAGATGGAAAGCGCGTCGCGCAGTGCACCGTCGGCCTTTTGTGCGATCAGGTGCAACGCATCCGGATCTGCGGTAACAGCTTCACGTGTAGCGATATTCGCCAGGTGATCTGCGATATCCCTTACCTTGATGCGCTGAAAATCAAAGATCTGGCAGCGCGAAAGAATGGTCGGGATAATTTTGTGCTTTTCGGTTGTTGCAAGGATGAAGATCGCGTGCGCAGGCGGCTCTTCCAGTGTTTTCAGGAAGGCATTGAAAGCCGAAGTGGATAGCATGTGGACCTCATCGATGATGTAGACCTTGTGCGTTCCCAGCTGTGGCGCAATGCGTACCTGGTCGATCAGCCCGCGGATATCGTCCACAGAGTTGTTCGAAGCAGCATCCAGCTCATACACATTCAGCGACGCGCCGGAATTGAACGAAACACAGCTGTCACACTGGTCGCAGGCTTCTACCTGTTCCGTCCTGTTAAAGCAGTTGATCGTTTTTGCAAGGATTCTTGCAGTCGTTGTTTTCCCTACACCACGCGAACCGCAAAACAAAAAAGCCTGGGCTAAATGATCGTTTTTAATGGCACTTTTTAACGTCGTGGTAATGGATTTTTGCCCCACAACCGTATCAAACGTTTGCGGCCTGTATTTTCGGGCAGAAACAACAAATTCAGACATGCTGCAAAAATAGCAAGTTCTTTCGGAATAAGCGCCAACGATGTTGATAACTTGAAGGCGTAATTCCTGCTTTTTCATGGTTTTCGCCGGGAAGTGTGTAATTTTGCAGTGAATATGAACGCTTTTAGCGAAAACACGACTATGAAAGTTTACAACAATATCCTTGAAACGATTGGAAATACGCCGCTGGTGCGCCTGAACGTGCTCACGAAAGACGTAAAAGCAACAGTGCTTGCGAAGATCGAAACCACCAACCCGGGCAACTCCGTAAAAGACCGCATGGCTGTCAAAATGATCGCCGATGCCGAAGCTTCCGGTGTTTTGAAACCGGGCGGAACGATCATCGAAGGAACATCCGGGAATACGGGAATGGGCCTTGCGCTGGCAGCCATCATTAAAGGATACAAGCTGATCTGCGTGCTCAACGACAAGCAGTCGAAAGAGAAAATGGACATTCTCCGAGCAGTTGGTGCCGAAGTGGTCGTGTGCCCGACAGCTGTCGAGCCTTCCGATCCGCGTTCGTATTATTCCGTTTCCAAAAGACTGGCGTCCGAGATCCCGAATTCCTGGTATGTGAATCAGTACGACAATCTTTCCAATCGTACGGCGCATTACGAGCAGACTGGACCTGAGATATGGGAACAAACCGACGGAAAAATAACCCATTTCGTTGTCGGTGTTGGTACCGGCGGAACGATCTCCGGCGTTGGAAAATACCTGAAAGAACAAAATCCCAATATAAAGATCTGGGGAATCGATACCTACGGCTCCGTATTCAAAAAATACAAGGAAACCGGCATTTTCGACGAAAACGAGATCTATCCGTACATCACCGAAGGTATCGGGGAAGACATTCTTCCGGCGAACGTCGATTTCGATGTGATCGATCATTTCGAAAAAGTAACCGATAAAGATGCAGCCGTTCTGACGCGCCGACTGGCCCGCGAAGAAGGTATTTTCGTCGGTAACTCTGCGGGAGCAGCCATCGGCGGCTTACTGCAGATGAAAGATGAGCTGACGGAAAAAGATGTGGTTGTAGTTTTGTTCCATGACCACGGAAGCCGTTATGTTGGGAAGATCTTCAACGACGACTGGATGCGTGAGCGCGGTTTCCTCGATGAAGGCTTTAAAACGGCAGAAGACCTGGTTTCCAGCCGCGGAGAAGAGCCTTTGGTAACCTTGTATTCCGAAGAGCTCGTTTCACATGCTATTTTCAAAATGCGGAAATTCAACATTTCGCAGATCCCGGTTATGAAAGACGGCGATTTCGTCGGTTCCCTGAACGACAGCCAGATCTACCAGCTCCTCGTAGAGAATCCGGAACTGCGCGATACGCCGATCTCCAAAGTGATGCAGGCGCCGTTCCCGGTAGTGAAAGCAGCCACGAAGATCGAAGAAGTAGCCAAGCTGATCAATAATGAGGTGCCGGCCGTGCTCGTTGAGCGCGCAAACGGACAAAAACATATTCTGACACGTCAGGACATTATTGCCTCCCTGGCATAATCAATTTAAATTGTTGTAATGTAGGTCCGGGATGCATTCCGGACCTACATACACCTGTTTAATGCAAACATCCCGCACATATACCGACCAGATGAACCGGAACGTTGAGATTCCTCAGCCCGTTCGTCGCATTGTTTCGCTGGTGCCTTCGCAGAGCGAGCTGCTGGCCGATCTCGGTTTAACGGACCTGCTTGAGGGTGTGACCAAATTCTGCGTTCATCCTGCAGAACTTCGTGAAAAAGTGCAGCAGATCGGCGGAACGAAAACCGTTAAGATCGACAAAGTACTGGAGTTGAAGCCCGATCTCGTTATCGGCAACAAGGAAGAGAACCTGCAGTCCGATATCGAAGCACTGGAACAGCACGTGCCGGTTTGGATGAGCGATATTACCGACCTGGCAAGCGCGCTCGAAATGATCCGGCAGGTTGGATTGCTCACCGGAACAGCCGAAGCAGCAGATCAACTGGCTGCTGTTATCAGCTTAAAATTCAGTGAGCTGACGCAGGAATTCAGTGAGCACAAAAAACTACGCACACTTTACCTGATCTGGAAAAAACCGTACATGGCTGCGGGAACAGGAACATTTATCGACGATTGCCTTTCGCGCTGCGGACTGGTCAATTGCCTGGAAGAAAAGCGCTATCCCGTTGTAGCGATGGAAACGATCGATCCCGAAGTGATTTTGCTCAGCTCCGAGCCTTATCCGTTTGCTGAAAAGCACATTACCGAATTGCAGGAACAATTTCCACAGGCTAAGATCTTGCTCGCAGACGGAGAATACTTTTCCTGGTATGGAAGCCGTATGCTCGGCGCGCCGGATTATTTCAGGAAGTTACTGAAGGAGCTTCATACCGATCAGTAAGCGCGTCACTTCATTCAGTGCAAAAGCATCTTCCCGGAATTGGAGTACACCAGAAATGGAATAGCTGGTGCCATTCGGTTGAGTGCTTCTTACCGTTAAGCTCACGTTTTTCGTCTTTTTAATAAACGCCCTGGCGGGTTTCAGCTGGGGAACAACGATCTCCATCAGGGAAATGATCATTTTATGTCCTTCTATATCGGCGAGCGGTTGCATCGGGCCTTCCAGTCGGAACAGCGAAACTTGTTTTTCGGATTGTATACTATTGGAATCGAGTCCGATAAATACCGTTCGTTCATCCAGTTGTTTCATCTGGTAGGTGAGGGAAGAGAAGACGATCGTGTTCTTCGGGCCGAGGTATTCTCCCGGAATGGAAGCACGAATGTTCGCAACGGAGATCGGCACCTTACCTTCGAAAATGGCATTCATCTTCGGCAGCGCTTTAATGCCCTGGTCGGTATTTTCGACAATGATCCCGTTGTAGTCGAGCGTAATCGCCCGCAACTCGGGAAAACGATAAGAACCCAAAGGCAGCAGCTTGTTGATCGAATCCGCAAGTCCTGTTGGTATAATGGACGTGCTCAGGAACAATCCTTTCGCTTTCAGGCTATAAGCAGGTGTCCTGATCGCATCTGCGGTAAACGATCCGGTAACACGCAGCGCATCTTTCCCGAAAAACAAGCCGGTTTTCAGGTCTTTTCCGCTTTCGCCGAATGCTTTCGCCTCCAGGTTGATCCATTCGTTCAGTTCCGGGCTTTTCGGTGCGATCGCGCTCAGCTTTCCGTTGTTCAGGCAGTTTTCTGTAAATAATTGCTGCTGCCCGGCCGGTATTTTTTCCGGGCCCGTGTGCATCATTAAGAGCGCCGTATTTCCTCTCACGGCTACTGTTTGTCCTTCTTCGAGGTAAACCGGGATATTCCGCTGAAATAATTCCGCATTTTCCAGCTGCAGCAGTACACCAATGTAGTTCACAGAACGGTCCGCGATACCGTAAAACACCATATCGCTGCGGAAATTGATGTACAACGGCGGATTTTCACTTTCTTTCTGAACACGCTCTTCGATCATTTCGCGCATAGCGCGCAACAGCTGCTCGTCTTTTGCGTCAAAAAACAGTGCGTAAAATTCTTCTTTCAGAATGCTGGCGGCGTCTATACGCACCATCCACCGGGCATTGGCAGGTACGGGAACCTGTACGGGCTTCGATGTCGTTCCGAAGATCTCCAGTACGACAAGGCTCAGAACTCCGCAGACTGCCAGGAAAATAATCGTGAGGAAACGAACGAATCGGGATTTGATTTGCATTCGATAAAAATAGTTGTTTCTGTAAAGTGTACCTTTGTTTCATGGGAAAATTCTTTTTCTGGCTATTAAAGCGTTTCGGCTGGACGATCGACGAGGGTACGCCAACTGACGTAAAAAAGGCGGTCGTCGTAATGGGCCCGCATACTTCCAACTGGGACTTCATCATCGGGAAGATCGCTTTTGCGCACTACAAGGTGAATGGTAAGTTCCTGATTAAGAAAGAGCTGTTCTTTCCGCCGCTTGGCTGGCTGCTGAAAGCTGCAGGTGGTATTCCCGTTGACCGCAAGGGTAAAAATAACATTACCGACTTTGCTGTGGAGACCTTCAGGAACAACGAGAAATGCTACCTCGTATTTACGCCTGAGGGAACAAGAAGCTACAATCCCAACTGGAAGAAGGGCTTTTACTACATCGCTCAGAAAGCAAATGTCCCGATCTACATCGGTTACATCGATTATAAAAACAAGAAAGGCGGATTTCATTCGCTGTTTCAGCCGACAGGAAATATAGATGCCGATATTCGCCATATCAAGGAAGTACTTTCCCAGTTTACGGGAAAAGTTCCGGAAAACGGGATCAGGAAGCCGGAGTAACAAGTGACAATGCACAGTTAACAACGATAAGTTACCTGTTTCCGGCTAGAAAATCTAAGTCAGAACGTCTGAGTTGACGTGCCGGAAACTTTTTTATCGGTAGCTTTTATTCGTTTGATTGTAGCTAGCTTTACAGAAAATTAATCTATGAATAAGCTCAAACGCTTTGCACCTTTATTACTGGCCGTTATTGTACTGGCCGCCTGCAAAAAAGACAAAGAAACAACACCGGAACCAACCGTTACGCCTCCAACGACACTGCAGTCCGATCACGGAAAAGTGACCATTGCTTACGGATCTCACACCCTTGTTACTGAGGGAGCCTGTACGATTGAAAACGTTGTAGGACATCCTACTATTACCATACAGGATGCTGCGAATGCGGGAAGAACGTTCACTATCGGACTGACAGACAATGTATCTCCTATTGTCTCCGCAACGTATACGTTAACCGGCGAAACAGGCCAGCAGCCATTGCCCGGAACAGCTTTTGCCTATTTCCAGGATAATATGACCGGTTACTGGTCAAGCGGGATGGATTCGGGTACGATTACCTTTACGGTTACCGGAAGCGAAGCTGTTTGCACGATGACCAATGTGCCGCTGTATCCGCATCCGAACGTCAACCAGGGAGACGCTGCTACTGTGGCAACAGTTTCCGGGACCTTCAAATTTGACGTGCAGTAAGTCAATCACGTACTGATAATACGATTAACAGCCGCTTTGGAGATCTCCGGAGCGGCTTTTTCCTGCGAAGTTGACTAAAGACTATCGGCTAGTTCGCCCGCTTCGTCTTCGATACCAGGTACATGCCCAGCAGCATACCGAATCCAAAAGAAAAAACAGTGATCCCGTAAGAGCTCAGCTGCTCAAATTTGATCGCCGTTCCGATGATCAATCCAATACCTGTAAAGAGAAGCAGGAAGGAAAAGAACTGGAAAAATGCCAGCGGCTTTGTTCGTGAGAACGGATTGTCGTTCCATTCCGGCTCGGTAAATCCCTGGTCGAGAATGAACAGGTTGTAACGTGCCGCCAGCAGCATGAATAGTCCTCCTGCAAGGAAAACAGCAAGGCATACCACGAGGTTGAAATCCGGCTGATTGGGCCACGGAAGAAAGATATTCGGAAGTACCAGCACGATTAAAACGATAGCTTTGATAATTCCTGTTCGGTTCCAGTTTTTCATAACGCTCTCTTTAAATAAAGCAGGTCGCGGGAAAGGCCTGCTACTCGTTGTTCGTACTTCCCGCAATGAATAATCGTCACTAATTAAACAGTCATCATCTTACTTTTTGAACGTATCCGTTTTCCAGTCATACCCGTAAGGACAATGTTTACAGCCACTTTTGCAGCAATGTCCGCGCTTTAAATGATAGGCTTCCGTGAAAACGAGGAAGCCATCCTGGTTATAATAAAAGTCTTCTGGCTGTAAACCATTATTTTTGGGCAATGGACGATCATCATTCATCCTCTAAATTTAAGGAAACAAACAGCATGTCTTGGTTCGAAACGGAGAAATCTGTCCTGCAGGAAGTACATTTTAAGGATTTTTCGGAATCAGGCGCGCGTGTATTTATAAAACGCGACGATCTGATCGATCCGCTGGTATCTGGCAATAAATGGCGCAAGCTGAAATACATTGTGGAGCTTGCGCGCTTTCAGCAACGGGAAGGATTGCTCACGCTTGGCGGCGCTTATTCGAATCATTTGCTCGCTACTGCTGCCGCCTGCCAAAAAACGGGAATGAAATCTATCGGATTGGTGCGGGGCGAAGAGCTCACGCCCGATAGTAACGACAACCTGAAAAAATGCCACGAGCTGGGCATGGAGCTGGTCTTTCTTCCGCGCAGCGAATATGCCGAACGACAGGAAAGCGAACGACGGGAGATCTGGAAACAGCGGCACCCGTCTTATTTGCTTGTTCCGGAAGGCGGGGCCTGCTATCATGGCCTCATCGGCTGCCAGGAACTGGCGAAAGAGCTTCCGGCGGATACCGATCGCGTTTTTGTTGCGCAGGGAACCACAACCACCAGCTGCGGACTATTGCTCGGATTGCCGGAAAGTACGCGTTTACATGTTGTACCGGCCCTGAAAGGATTTGACGCAAAGCAGGAAATGAGCACTGTTCTTCATCCTTTTCTGCTCGACCAGAAACTGATCAACGAATCCCTCGGTCGTGTCACCGTTCATCCGGAGCATCATTTCGGCGGCTACGGCAAAACAACACCCGAACTCAACGATTTTATTCTCCGCGTGTATGAAGAAACCGGTATTCCGCTGGATTCCGTTTACACGGGGAAAGCGTTCTATGCGCTGGCGGAGGAACTAAAAACGGGGTGTTACGATGGACAAAAGGTTGTTTTTATTCATACAGGCGGGTTGAGCAATACCCGAAACTGACCGAAGAGTGAAAGAGCTAATTTACTAACCGGTAAGTAACAGTACGCTGATATTCCTTCACATTTCAATTAACCGAAAGTTCAGCACGACTGTAGCGTCTCTCCCGATAATGGCGAATTGTGCATCGTCCATTGCCAATTGCTCATTGTCCTGTATATTTACTTCGTTAAAAAACAGCACTATGAAGAACATACTACTTCCTTTTTGCGTGATCGCCCTCAGCGCTTCCGCACAGCAAACCATTCATTCTGTCGCAAATGGGAATGCGAGTAATCCACTGACGTGGGATTGTACCTGCTTTCCGACCACAGATGATCATATTTTCGTAGATCACCAGGTTGTTATGAATACCGACTGGCTCATCTCTTCCGGGGGAAGCATCGAAATTGCGTCAGGCGCTTCGCTGCTGCAGGATGCAAGCCGTCAGCTGCTGGTAGATGGAGCCGGATCACAGTTTAACAACAACGGACAAACGACTTTTAAGGATATTGCCTGGACGAATGGTTCGACCGGAATCAACAACGGCCACATGATGGTCAGCGACGGCCTGTTCTTCGGTACGGGAACCGGGTTTACCAATGCCGGGATCATCGATGGAACAGACAGCGTGCTCACGCGCGGAACCTTTTTGAATACCGGAACTTTTTACGTGGGCAATTTCCTCAATATGGGCATGTTTCAGAATAGCGGTCAGATCGCCGCAGATTCCATGGGGAATACCGGCGGCTTTTCGTCGAATAACGGGTATGTCTTTGCCAATGTATTTGGAAATTCGGGCGTTTTCGACCTGAGCACTGCCGGATATATGGAAGTTGCCGCTGATTTTTACAACGCCGGCTCGGCAGACATTGCTGCAGGCAGGGAATTGTTTGTCGGTGATGACTTTTACAACGGCGATACGCTCGGTGGAATGGCTGACTTTGTGAATCACGGACTGATCGCAGTTACCGGGGATTTTGGCAATTCCGATAACCTCGAAGGCTCAGGCAAGATCTGCGTAGGCGCTTATTCTGCGAATTCAGGCACAGTAGGAGGAACGCTCAATTTCTGCGACAACTCCGGCGCCGGTGGCTTTGATCTCACTATCGGGACGATCGCAGGGACGGTAACGTATTGCGGAGCGGGCAGCTGCTATCTTTCCATAGAAGAAACAGCAAGCGGCGAAACCGTATCATTGTACCCGAATCCTGCTGCAACAATTCTGAACATCGAAACGGATGGCTCGTTTGAAACGGCTGCCTTTTATTCCGTGACGGGAGAATTGGTGCAGACAACTGTGCTGACCGGAAAAGCAATTGAGCTCAATTTGCCTGCGGGCGTTTATTTCGTTCAGCTGACAGGAGCGCAGGTGTCGCAGCCTTTGCGATTAGTGGTGGAGTAAACAGGATGTCAGGACATCCGGATTTTAAGATTTCAGGACTTTCAGATTATTAAAGCCGTTCGACGATTGTTGGGCGGCTTTTGTTTTGGAACTTTAACGGTTAAAAGCACTCTGCGTAAATCCGCAGAATCTGCGAGGGCTAATAATAACCCCATTCAACGTAAATCACTTCGCTCGACACCTCCGCATGCTCTGCGTACACTGGATAAAAGTGGGAATGGGAAAAGTCCGGAGTCTCGGCTCATGAGTAAGTTAGCTAAATTACTAACCGGGGAGGCAATATAACCACACAAACAAGCGATGTCATTGGACGAACAAGCACTATCACCGGACAAGTAGGCCCTACCATTAAATGAGTGAGCTCTACCATAAAGCAAGTAAGCGTTACCACAAAACAAGTAAGCTCTACCATTAAATGGGTAAGCTCTACCATTAAATGAGTTTGCTCTACCATTAAACGGGTAAGCGTTACCACAAAACAAGTAAGCTCTACCATTAAATGGGTAAGCTCTATCACTAAATGAGTTTGCTCTACCATTAAACGGGTAAGCGTTACCACAAAACAAGTAAGCTCTACCATTAAACGGGTAAGCTCTCTTACCAACTAAAGTTGCTCTGTCGTTAACTCAACTTGCTCTGTCATTAACCGAAAAAGCCCCGACGATACTGTCGGGGCTTTCAGATCTATTGCTTTAACTGCTTACTGGAACAGGGTCGAATCTACTTTTCCATTGATAACGATGGATTTTACATCGCCGCTCAAGGCCATTCCGCCGAGGCTTAATGTTGCTTTGTGCGGGAAAAGCAATCCGCCGACTTCTTTGTAGTCGCTGAATACGATGGATTGTTCCGACGCTTCGCCGCCTTCGGTTGAGATGCTCAGCGTTTTCACTTTCAGGTAGGAATCAGTCGCGAAATAGTCGTACTGTTCTTTCTCGCCGTCGGTAGAGTAGAGCACGTATACGTCTGTTCCGTTCTGGTTCTCGATGCCTTTCAGCTCGTAGGTCATGCCGCTGGTTTTGTAGTTCATTTCCGGGAACAGGCCTTCTGCTTTTTTCTTTGCAGCAAGCTCTTCTGCCGTCATGGCTTTTTTTCCGGACTGCATGTCGGACGAACCGCCTGTTGTACCGTTATAGTAGCTGCTGGTGAAGACCATTCCGCTGGCCTCCATTTTCATGAATTCTTTGTTTGGAGCTGCGTAAATGTCGGTCATCGTTGCGTTCATGCCCATTTGCTCGATCATGAAATCTGTTTTCTTCTCAACGGACTTGATCTTCTTGAGCTTTTTCATCATGGCTTTCTGGGAAGTCGTTTTCGTGACAGCAAACAAATACTTTTCGATCAGCTGATCGGCTGTAATGTCGGCTTTCTTGATATCAACGACCGGATTTCCGTACGTATCCATTTTCTCGATCACGCCGTCCGAATCGAACTGTTTGATCTTGTCGAGCACGGATTCGTTCCCCACAACTACGATGTTGTAGCCGCTTTTGAGGTAGGTCTGTGCCATCATCAGTACGGCATCTTTATCGATCGCGTCGAGACGCATGAGGTAATTCTTGTAATAATCTGCCGGCAATCCGTTCTGAATGATGCTGAGTGCGAAGCGCGCAATGGTCTGCGGACTTTCCAGTGAACGGGCAAAGCTTCCTGCCATGGCAGATTTAGTAAGTGCCAGCTCTTCCGGCGTCACATAGCCTTCACCGATACGGTTGAATTCGTAAAGCAATTGTGTAATCGCGCTGTCGGTAACGTCGTTGCGGAAGTTTCCTCCGGCGCTGATCCATGAACCATTTCGGGTTACCTGGAAATCGGAATAAGCACCATACGTATAGGCTTTATTCTCGCGCAGGTTCTGCATCAGGCGCGTTCCGAAGCTCGATCCTCCGAGGATCTGGTTCATAACGGTCAGTGGCATCTGGTTCTTGTCGCCGGGTTTCATGTCTACGGTGAAAGAAACCGCGATGGTCGACTGAACGGCTCCCGGTTTGTTTACGAAGATCACGCGGTTTCCTTTGTTCTTCGATCCGAATCCGAGATCTGCCTTGTAAGCGGCGTCGCCTTTCCACTGTCCGAAATACTGTTCTGCGAGCTGCTGAGCGGCTGCTTTCGTAATATCGCCAACGATAACCAGGTACGAGCCCTGTGGCGTAAACGTGCGCTTGAAATTCGCCAGCACGTCGTCGCGTGTAATGGAAGCAAGTGTTGCTTCGCTCATCACATCTCCGTAAGGATGTCCGCTGAAGTTGGCTTTCTTTTCTGCATTGGAAGCCATCTCATCCGGGCTCGATTTTGCGGAAAGCAGGCTGGATTCTGCCTGTTTTTTTATACGGTCGAACTCGCTTTGCGGGAAAGCTGCGTTCATGGTCACGTCTTTCATCAGCGCAAGGCCGTTGTCGAGGTGTTTGGTGAGGCACGACATGTAGATCGAGTTTCCGTCTGCATTGAGCGTTGCGCCCATGTAGTCGATCTCTTTGTCGAGCTCGTCTTTTGATTTGTTGGTCGTTCCCGAAAGTACGAGCTGTCCCATCAGCTGGTTGACACCTGCTTTGGAACCTTCGGCGATCGGCGTTCCGCCCATTACGAGGTCGAAGGATACGCGCGGAAGCTTGTGGTTCTCGGACAATACGACGGTGATCCCGTTGCTTGTTTTGAATACTTCGGAATCGTTGATATTGATCACCGGCGCTTTTGCCGCTGCTGGTCTTACCGAACGGTCAATTTGCTGTCCGTAGGCTGTTGTAGCTGCGGTAAATGCAGTTACGAGAGTTATCGGAATAATCCACTTTTTCATGGCCGTTTCTTAATTTGCTTGTGGTAAATAATACAATATGATGCGGTTGTCCTGCGTCAGGTATTTCTTTGCAACCCGCTGAATGTCTTCCCGTGTAACGGTCATGTAACGCTCCATCTGGCGGTTCGTCCAGGAAGCATTGCCGAAGTACATGTAGTTTTGCGCAAGGTTCTCTGCAATTCCGGCTACGGAAGAGTTGGAAGAAACGATCTGGTTTTCGAACTGGTTGCGGATCTTCCCGAATTCTTCTTCGGAAATAAGCCCGTCCTGGATCAGCTTGATCTCGGCGTCGAGGGAAGCTTCCAGCTTATCGACTGTTGTTCCTGCAGAAGCGATCGCTGCTACGAGGCCCAATCCAGGATCTTCCATGCCGAAGGCGAAGGAAAAGGCTGCAATAGCTTCCTGTTTCTTTTCAACGATATTCTTGTTCATGCGGGAGCTGGTGCTTCCGGAGAGAACGGCGTTGAGCATTTCCAGCGCTGCAAAATCGCGGTCTGTTTCTTTCGGGAATTTGTACCCGTAAAAAACAGCCGGCAGTTGGATGTTATCGTATACCGTATCGCGGATAATGCCGCTGATGGGCTCAACTGTTGCTACGGGACGCGGGATCACGATGGCTTTTGCGCTGTATTCTTTCAGCAGGGCTTTCGCTTTCGCATCTTTCGGATTCATGAAATCTTTCGCATCGAATGCTGATTTCGGCACCTGGTACGTTGCAAGAAAGTTGGCATCGGTCATGACTTCGAAATCGCGGAAAACCGTAATGGCCTGTCCTTTCGGAATGCTTCCGAAGTATTTCTCGATCCATTTTTTTGTTTCATCGATGTTGATATCGCCGGCAATAGACAATACCGAGTTGGCAGGAACGTAGAACGTGCGGTAGAAATTCACGTAATCGATTTCCTGTGCTGCGTCCAGGTGCTCCATGCTTCCGATCGGCTGCCACATATACGGGTGAACCTTGTAAGCACGCTTGAACATGTTCTCCATGAACGTTGCGTAAGGCTGATTGTCGACACGCTGACGTTTTTCTTCTTTCACGACTTCGCGCTGCGTTTCAACGCCGGTCTGGTCGACCTTCGCATGCAGCAGTCGCTCGCTTTCCAGCCACAGGCCTAATTCGAGCTGATTGGAAGGAAGGATCTCGTAATAATACGTGCGGTCCTGAGAAGTATTTGCGTTGAGGGCACCGCCGTTCTTTTCAACGAGCTCACTGTATTCTCCGCGTTTGATATTGGTGGAACCTTCGAAGAGCAAATGCTCAAAGAAGTGTGCAAATCCGGTTCGTTCCGGATTTTCGTTTTTGGATCCGACGTGGTACATCACGGATACGGCAACGATCGGAGTGGCAGGTTCCTTATGCAGGATTACGTGCATGCCGTTTGGCAGGTCATATTCTACGTACTCCACTGGTTTCTGAGCAGTGGCTGGCAAAATACTTCCTACGACGCATGCGATAAAAAGTCTTTTTTTCATGTTAATAAATCAATCAGTTTGCCCGTGAAAGTACTAACAATTTGAAAGAAAGCGGCAGGTGTATTTTTTTCGGTGAAAAATGAGGGTGGGAGGGAGATTCGTCAGGAGCAATGGAGAGCCCGCGCCCCGGCTGTTGAATGCTTCCGGTGGTACACGTTGATCTATTCGGCGGCAGAATGCTATCTTTATAGGAACGCACGGCGGTAACCAATCACCGCTGTACTCTAAAAACGAACAAATGAAACAGCTTTTTTTAGTCCTGCTCTTTTCTGTGGGCATAACGTTTTCTTACGCACAGGACACTACTGCATTTAAACCCGGAATTCCTTCGGAGGCTTACAAAGAGCTTTCGGCTGAGCTGAAAAAGAATAAGGTGAAACCGGAAACGATCAGTGTGGAGACCGACCAGTTCGGACGCATTATTTCCGTGGATTCAAAGCAGGAAAAGCTGGTCAGCATTCTGAAAACAACGATACTGGTGCCGCGCGTATCGGAAAGTAACGAGCTGGTGGCTTTTACAGTAAAGCTGAAAGTTACCTCCGCTTCGAAACTGGAAGGTTTGACGAGTGTGAATGTCAAAACAGATACGATTGCCGGGCAGCTGTATACCGCTGTGAAGCTTTCGCAGCTGATGGCGGCAAAAGACACGGATGCTGCCGAGAAACTTTTTTCTGCCGAACAGCAAAAAGCGATCAAAGGCTACAAAGAAGATCGTAAATTCAAGCAATGGATTTCTGCCTGGGAGCTTGATGATGCAACGCTTGGGCGCTATGCAAAGAAGATCATCGGCAGAAAAGCATCCTTCGTTTTCGAGGACGGAGCCTGGAGGATCAATGAGAAATAGCGCGTCGAGGTTTTAATTCGGCGCGGGAATGTAAACGATGTTCTTGTTGCGGTCAAGCGCATAGAAATAGTTTCCCGGGGCGTGATAATTAATGTACAGGTAATCGGCGAAAAGCACGTAGCACTGTTCGTTGCTGTCCATAATGCCGTAGTAGCCGTTCTCATTCATTTCCCGGAAGCGCAGGTAGTTTTTGCCCAGTTTTTCAATGGTGTATTCCACGGGAAACTGCAGCTCTTTTCCATAGGTATCGAAATAACGGCGCTTATGGGCAAAATGATCTTTCTCGCCGTTCAACATGAACCACAGCCTTTTCTTCAACGCAATGCGTGCAGTGTCGGTCTCCGGCTCAATTCCTTCTATGAACCCTTTTCCATTAGGAAACCAATGGGCGCGCTCTATGGGCAGCTCAACGAGCAGCCTGCCGTTGTTGTCTGTCAGCTGGGCATGTTTGCCCGTATGAACAAGGTATTTATCCGGTGTAATGCGCACCATGCTCGTATAGTCGTATGTAAGCATGGATTGCGTTCCGGGTTGATAGATAACGATCTGATCGTTGATTTTAAAAGCGGGCTCTTCGTGGATGATCTGTTCGAGGTAGCCTTCCCGGTCCATTACGATTTTTCCTTCCAGTGTCATGAGCAGGTTTCTGTGCCCGATCCGGATACACAGAAGCTGTTCGTCGCTTTTTTTCGATATGGAATAAACGCGTTCCCCTCCGGTCGGGCTTTCCAGTGTGTCGTGCCAGGTAAAAAGCAGGTCACCTTTATAATTGTAGACCTTCCGGCTGCGATCTGTCTTGTTGGCACTCAGCCCGAAGTAATGGTGCCCGATTTTGTGGCCGCCCCGGAACTCGCCTTTAGAAGCGATTTTCCCGGTTTTAAAATGCTCGGCGTAAAAGCTGGAAATCGGCCATGGATCATCGCTCCAGGTCTGAGCCGTCAGAAAGCCGTTCTCGTAGAAATCACAGGTTGTCTCACGGAGCTTCGTGCTCGCGCTGTCACAGATGAACGTTTTTTCATTTTCGTACAGAAAGAAGTAATCGGTTCCCTCGTGTGTAAACGGGCGTTTGTACCCTGATCGCGATACGATCTTTTTTGTACGGAGGTTGATGCAGCGGTATTCACTTTCACCGTTGTTGCGGTCGATGGCCGTGTATTCGAAATAATAAGGATAAAAGCACTTCTCTTTTTTCATCGGTCCTGCTACCACGAATTGAGAGCCGTCCTTGTAGGTAAATGTTATGGTTGTCGTATCGCGCGTGGCCGTAGCGCTCACGTTTGTGATGAGCTCATTGGATAAGTCAGAAGCGCCGCTAATGTAGCGGTACCCTTTGGGATAATCGGGGGCTTCTTCCCTGATTGGAATGAGCTGTCTTTCCTTGTCAGGATTGGCCACGATAGCGCCCGGAGCAGGAAGCGTTTTGCTCAGCACGGCATGATTTGAAAGGTACTGCGCGTAAGGTGCTTTTTCCTGTGCCGCAAGTTGGTTCGTAGTAAGCAGCAGGAAAAGCAGATTTAGTAATACAGATGGTTTCATGTATGAACTGATAAGGTGTTAAAATTAAGGAATTATCCGGAGATGAATGGCGCCCGGCTTTGTCACGGCTGTAATCAGCTAAATCTTTGTATTTTCAGCCACAGATTTCCTAACAGGTACTAACGGATGAAAAACACAGCCCTTTTTCTTTTTGTCTTTTGCAGTCAGCTTTCACTTTTTGCCAACGACGGCGCTTATTACGCCAGCGGAAATCACCTGGTTCCCATCAGCGAAACGGCTATTTCGATCAGGAAAGAAGTGCTCACGATCCGCAAAGTGAAGGACAAAGCGATCGAAGTAACGGTGTACTACGAATTTTTCAATCCGGGAAAAGAGAAAGAGCTCGTTGTGGGCTTCGAAGCCTTTTCTCCGTCGGGAGATGTGAACGGAACCCCGAAAAAAGGACTGCACCCGTATATGCGCGATTTCACGGTTTCACTCAATAGTACCGCTCTCAGCTACGACGTGGCGTACGTGAGCGATTCCCTGTATGCGCAAAGCGGGAAGATCGTTTCCCGGAAACTGGGGGATGTGCTTTCTGAGATTGACAATACGAATGAAGTCAACTTTTATTATGTCTATCATTTCAAGGCGAATTTCAAATCCGGTCTCAACATTGTCCGGCACACATATACCTACGATCTTTCCGGCTCTGTCGACGAGCACTACAGTTTCGATTACATTCTTACGGCTGCAAACCGCTGGGCGAACAAAGGTATCGACGATTTTACACTGATCGTCGACATGGGGGAATTCGAAAGCTTCCACGTGGCGAAAAGCTTTTTCGGCAGCGCAGACGACTGGGATATTAACGGCATCGGAAAAGCAGAAGATGCGCCTCCGCGTGGATACGACGAAACAGGGGACGGCTGGCTGAAATTTACGGTCAGGAACGGCGATCTCCTGTTCCGGCAGCTCAATTTCACTCCGAAAGGCGAGTTGATCGTGTATTCGCCGAACTATTTCTCGGCAGACAATTTTACGATAGAAGAAACGCTTCCGTTCTCCGTTTACCTGCAGGATGCGATCGGCGAGCCGGATTCGGAGCTTGCGAAAAAGATTCTGCGGAACCTGCCGTTTGCCCGCCGCGGCTATGTTTTTTCCAATGAAGCGCTCAGTGACTATTATATGAACAGGACCGACTGGTACCTTCCCGATCCCGCCTATGTGCCCGATGCGACGCTCCTGTGGAAAGAAGAACAGGAATGGATAAAGAAATGGGATTGAATGCGGAAAATGTCCCTTCATTTTAACGATTGAAACCGCTTATTTTCATTGGTCCGTTTTTTGCTTATCTTGCGACCTATGAAAAAATGCCTTCTCCTTTTATTGATCGTCCCTTGTTCGCTCAGCGCGCAGACCGTCTTCCCCTTCATGGATTTCAATAACTTTTTCAAAGCCTTCCGCGACGGCTATTTTATCCAGATCGAGCACCAGCCGGTTACCGATGTTACTATTGGCGACGAAATGGTGGCTTACGTGAATTCACAGAAAGACTTCAAGGTCTATGACGGAACGAAAACGCAGCTGCTCACCAACCAGATCGTGCAGTTTAAAATGTCCGATCACATGCTGGCCTGGAATCTCGGCCCGATCATCAATTATTACGAAGATGGCAAACCACGTGCGCTTACTTCGTTCGGCGGCAATTACGAAGTGATGGATTCGCTGCTCGTTTACCAGGATACGCGCTACAATACCGTGAATGCCGTTTACCGCGGAAAAACAACCATGCTGTACCAGCTGACAGGCGATCTTTACATGCCGGAAGCGATCGGTGACAATATTATCGCTTTCAGGGACAATGGCGACCTGTTCAAGGTGTTCTGGCGCGGCGAGATCTATGAGCTCGGCGTTGTTACCGGGAATTACTCCATCTCGTTTACCGCAGGAACAGATATGGTGGCGTTCAACGATCCGACAACACGCACTTTTGCAGTGTTTGAGAACGGCGAGTTCAAAGATGTCGAGAACATGTTCGTGAACAAAATGAAAGTCGGCCGCGGATTTGTTGTCTATGAAGATGTTCAGGGCAACCTGAAGTATTACGGGAACGGCGAAAAGAAAGAGCTTTCTTCGTTCTTCCAGTTCTGGGACGCTAAAGACGATGTTGCGATGTGGGGCGAATCGAATTCCACTTACGCCATGATCAACGGCGAGCGTTCACAGGTTTGCAATTACATCACCAAGGAATGGCTGATCAAAAACGATGTGATCGCTTTTCGCAGTAATCTCGGTGGCGTAGCAGCTTTCGTGAATGGCAATCTGAAAGACATTACGAACCTTCCGAATACGGAATATACGATCAATAAGCATTCGGTGTTCGTTACGCTTTCCAACCGGTCGGTGATCGCGTTGTTTAAGGGACAGATTTACAAGGACCTGTAATAATTGTCAATTATCAAAGGGTAGAATTATCAAGAGAAATCAATCGTTGGATTGAATCCTCCTGATAATTGCTAATTCAACACTTGCTAATTAAACCTTGATGTTCCCTTCGATCGAATCGTCCAGCGTTTTGCCGATAATGGCACCGGCCAGCATTTTGATGGAAGCAACGACATTTCCATGCTTGTTGTCCCAGTAATAGCCTTCTGAAGGAACGACTTTTATGATGGAGATCCGCGGATCGTCTTCGCCTTCTGTGAACCATACTTTCAGAATGGGATCCCACAATTCCTTGATCCGCTGCTTATCTTTCGAGATGGTTGCTTTTCCTGTCAAATACAGAAAGTCGGAATGTGCCGATCCCTGGAAATAGAGCTTCACATGCGGATCCTTGGCAATTTCGAGGTTCTTATGACTATCCGAGGCGCTGAGGAACCACAGATTGCCAAATTCATCGATCTTTTGCGGAGACATAGGCCGTGTTCCGCCTGATTCGCCTTCGGAAATATTGGTTGAAAAGAAGCAGGACGACGATTGTTTCGCCATTTCCTGGATTTTCGCAACAGCTTCTTCGTTGCTCAGATCTTTGTGATTCTCTTCCGGCTGATTCTTGTTTATACTGTCCATAATTACGTTTTTTAGTCTTCGAAAGATCCGGCATTGCGAAGAAACCAGCTGGAATGTTGGGGATTTTTAAGTTAATTCTGTAAAACGTAAATCGAAATACGTTAAACAAACCAGTGCTCCTAGAATAGGTTTTTTTGGTAATATTAAAATCCCGTAATATTAATAAATTGTCGGAAAAGCCTTTAAGTAGTGTGTTTCAGCTGTTTATTCCTGGTTAATTAGTTCGGAACAGCCTATAGAATAACTTTTCAGAATAGTGTAAAAAGCCATTCACCGGGAACGAATCCGGAACGGGCGAATCGTTCAGAATGCAGGAAAAATAAATTACGAATTTTGCCTTGGTTTGGTTCATGCCATCTGCTGACCGGCCAGCTGAAAACAATACGGATTTGTTCATAAAACAGCGTGCTTTCCACCCCGAAAATCACTAATTTTACGAACTCAAAAAGATAATTCTACAACATGAACAGTTGGTTTACAGTTAAAGTAAAATATACCAAGCAATTGGATAACGGAACGTTTAAACGCGTTTCAGAACCGTATTTATTAGCGGCCATGACCTTCACCGATGCGGAAGCACGTATCTACGAAGAGCTGGGCGCATTGATCCGCGGAGAATTCATCGTAACGGGAATTTCCCGCACCGATATTCACGATATTTTCCACTACGAAGATTCGGATGTGTGGTACAAGTGCAAGATCTCTTACGAAAGCGAAGCAGATGGCGGCGAAGACTCCAAATCCAAAAAAGTAGCGCAGAACTTCCTCGTTTCGGCACATTCCGTGAAAGAAGCGTACGATCGTCTGAAAGAAAGCCTCGGCGGACTAATGATCGATTTCCAGATCCCGATCATTTCGGTTTCACCTATCGTTGATATTTTCCCGTTCGGTGACGAGGGCGAAGATCGCGTAGCAGTTGATTTCGAGAAGCAGGTGAAGAAAGAAGTAGCTGAGCACGTGCTCGGAACGAAAACCGTTTTCTCGGCAGCAGGCTCTGACGTCGATGAGCTCGATGACGAAGACAGTGTAATCGAAGATAATTTCGGAGAAGAAGAATAAATGGACGATTTCCTGGAGCAGGTTCGTAACGATCATCACCAGTTTGACAAAGGCAGGCTGGAAGATCATGTCGGAAGCGAGCCGTTCACATTGTTTACTTCCTGGCTGAAAGAAGCGAAAGAGCTTCCCGTCAACGAGCCCAATGCGATGAGTGTTTCGACCATTGATGCTGAAAACCGGCCGTTGTCGCGCATCGTGTACCTGAAAGAGCTATATGACGATCGATTTGTGTTCTACACGAATTATTCAAGCGAAAAGGGGAAAGCGATCGCTGCACATCCGCAGGTGCATTTGCTGTTCTTCTGGCCCGAGCTCGAGCGACAGATCAGCATTTCGGGAAAAGCACAGAAAGTTTCTGCTGAAATGAGCGATGCTTATTTTAAGTCGCGTCCGCGCGGCAGTCAATTAGGCGCCTGGGCTTCGCATCAAAGTGAGCGCCTGGCCGATCGTTCGGAGCTGGAAACGCGACTGAATCAGCTTTCGGAGCAATTTCCCGGCGAGGTGCCGCGTCCCGAACACTGGGGTGGTTACACCGTTATTCCGGATAAGATCGAATTCTGGCAGGGACGTCCTTCCCGTCTTCACGACCGTATTGTTTTTGAAAAAATCCAGGGAAACTGGGAAATATACCGTAAGAATCCTTGAGTACAATAGAATTAAAACCCCAGATCCGTACGCTATCGAACGGGATCAGGCTTGTATACCTGCATGCGGTTTCCCCGGTTGCGCACCTCGGCCTGACAGTACTGGCAGGATCGCGTTACGAGCAGAACAATGAAGAGGGACTCGCACATTTCCTCGAGCACTGCATTTTCAAAGGAACCGAAAAGCGAAGATCCTTTCACATCCTTTCCCGGCTCGATTCGGTAGGAGGAGAAATCAATGCCTATACCACGAAAGAAGAGATCTGTGTCTATGCTTCTTTCGTGAAAACGCACTTGAACCGTTCGGCCGAATTGCTCGCGGATATTGCCATTAACAGCAATTTCCCGGAGAAAGAGATTGAAAAGGAAAAAGAGATCGTGCTCGATGAGTTCAATTCCTATCTCGATAATCCGAGCGAAAAGATCTTCGACGATTTCGAAAAGCTCATGTTCCCGAATCATCCGCTGGGAAACAATATTCTCGGAACGCCAGATACCGTACAGTCTTTCGGAAAAGCGCACCTGAAAAGCTACGTCGACCGGTTTTTCTTTGCGGAGAACACCGTTATTTCCTTTGTGGGCGATATTCCCGTGGATTCGCTGGTGAAAAGCCTGGAGAAGTATTTCTCTTCGATGCCCGGAGGAAAGGAAATTTTCAAGCCTGCAGGATTTACCGATTACAAAGTATTCCGCAAGCGTGCAAAAGAAGCGAATTACCAGGCGCATGTCGTTCTGGGTGGCATGGCTCCGAGCTACAGCGATGAAACACGCAGGGGAATGACTTTGCTCATCAACGTTTTGGGCGGACCGGCGCTGAACTCACGCCTTATTCTGTCCGTTCGTGAAAAATACGGCTACAGCTATAGTATCGAAGCATCGTATGCGCCTTACGCAGATCTCGGCTACTGGTCTATTTATTTTGGAACCGACCAGAAATACGTCGACAAAACGCTGAGAGTTGTATACCGCGAGCTCAAAAAGATGCGCGAAGTTGCCTTGACGCCAAAACAGCTGCAGCAGGCCAAAGAACAGCTAAAAGGGCACATTGCGCTTTCGCTCGACAACAATGCCGGCTTGATGCAGGGGCTGGGGAAAAGCTTGCTGCTGTTCAATCAGATCGATACGATCCAGGAAATGTATGCGAGCATTGACCGCTTAACGCGGGAAGAGCTGAAGCACATCGCCGAGACGTATTTTCAGCCGGAGCTGATCTCTGAGCTGGTGTTTGATGTGAAGTAGCTTTTTCTTACCACGAAAACTCGGGGTTCTTTTTTGCAGGGCAAGTATAATTTTGCAGGTATCCCGCAGCATTCAAACTCTGAATGGTAGAATCGGTAGGGTTTGATTTTCTTTCGAATATCATCTCCTTAAAAATTCTGTCGACTTCTATAAATCTAATGCATCTTGATGTGTAGTCACTGCTCATACTGTTGAGTGAAATTCACAGGTAATTTGATTGCCTCACTATGTTCGTCTTCGCCAACACATAAATCCAGTCCTCCAAAGTGAATGCTAAGAGTGCCATCCGTACAATTGACCCGAAATCTGCCTAAAAATGAGGGTTTCAGTGGTAATTTTGCAGAAAAAGCGACTAATATTTCCAAAAATGAAAAACATTTCGGGACCGGCAACTCTTCAAGCCAGCTCTTTAGCAAAAATTAAAGTACAAGACGCACTTTCTAGGCGTCCGGATTCGCACAGTAAAAATCTTTTGAGGTCATTCTTTCTTCTCTTCTGCGGATTTTTCTTCCTGAACAATGCCTATGCCGGCGTTGTCACCAATACCAACGATTCGGGAGCCGGATCCTTGCGCGCAGTAGTTACGGCCGCAGTCTCGGGCGAAGTGATAACTTTTTCACCTTCGCTTATTGCATCGGGAAGCGCAACCATCGTTCTTAATTCTCAGATCTCAATCGCAGTACCGGTCACCATCACCGGGCTGATCAATGGATCTGACACGCTTTTTATTTCCGGTAACAATAACAACCGGATCTTCGTCATTAATTTTTCGGCTACCCCAACATCAACCATTACCCTGAATAGCCTGGTGCTGATAAATGCCAGGAACGATGGCGGCGATGGTGGTGCGGTGACTATGTACAACAGCGGCCACTTAACGGTAAACGACTGCGTTTTTCGCAATAACAGCGCAATGAACGGCGCATCGATCTATTTCGCTGAGGGAACCACATGGTCGTACCAGCTTGCTATCACCAATTGCAGTTTTTACAATAACTCAGCTACACGGAGGGGCGCCGCGGTACTGGCAGAAAGCACTGCTTCCTCCGCAAATGCTGTCTATATCAACATAACAAATTCTACTATTTCAGGTAACAGCTCCGGGTGGGGAGGAACCGTTTATTGTTCAGCCAGCGTCAGCAGCGCTAATTTCCCGGGCGCAGCTACTGCAACCATCAATATGAATCAGTGTACTGTCTGCAACAACACCGGTTCAACACAAGTCGAATCTTACACCAGTGATTCGAACAATTCATCGTCTACCTCCAACGCTTATGTGAATATCACCAATTCGACTATCGTTAACAATGGTGCAAATGCTATTGGTTCTACCGGGGATAATAACTCGCGGGTGGGCGTGATCAGCAGTATCATATTCGGCGGAGTTCAAAATAATAAAGTTCAAAAGATCTACTCAGACGGCGATAATTTATTTTCTGTGGCTTCACTCAACGGCAGCGTAGCTTCAGATGCTTTTGGGATTTCAGCTGCTTCTATAGCTCTGAGCCCGCTGGGATTCCACGGTGGACCAACGAAAACAATGGTGCCGATGCCTGGCTCCGTTGCCATCGACAATGGAAGCACGAGCACAGTGAACGCTCAGAACGGGCCGGTTGTCGGGATTCGCGACGTGGGATCTGCGGAGCAGACATCTTCGTACAGCACACAGATCGTAAGCAGTTGCGGGCCATTTACCTGGATCAACGGAACTACTTACACTTCCAGCAATAATACTGCTACCTACACAATGCAGAGCACAGCCGGGAACGATTCGGTTGTAACACTTAACCTTACTGTTCTTCCGGTATATAATCAGTCCAGCTCGTTGACTATTTGTCCGGGAAGCAGTTACTCCTTTGGTACGCAAACGCTGACTACAAGCGGTACATATGTCGAAACATTCGATGCGGTCAATGGCTGCGATTCCACGGTCACGCTGACATTGAACGTCGCGGACGCCATTGCTCCCGTTCCTTCGATCCAGAATCTTCCGAACCTGACCAATCAATGCAGTATCACATCACTTACGGCTCCCACCGCAACGGACAACTGTGCCGGGACTATTACGGGAACGCACAATGCTGTTTTGCCGATCACTGTATCCACAACCATTACGTGGTCGTATAATGATGGACATGGGAACGTTTCCACACAGATTCAAAATGTCATTATCAGTGATAACACTGCTCCGGTTCCGAACGTCACTTCACTTGCCGCTCTCACAGGACAATGCAGCATAACTTCGCTCACGGCTCCAATCGCAACAGATAACTGCTCGGGAACGGTAACAGGAACGCATAATGCAGTTTTGCCGATCACTGCATCAACTACGCTCACCTGGACCTATAACGACGGGCATGGAAACAGTTCCACGCAGACACAGAACGTCGTGATCAGCGACAATACCGCTCCGGTTCCGGATGTCACATCGCTTGCTGCCCTGACGGATCAATGTGGTATAGCATCGCTTACCGCTCCGACTGCAACCGACAACTGCGCTGGAACGATCACCGGGACGCATAACGCTATTTTACCTGTCATTGCATCGACTACGATCACGTGGACCTATAACGACGGACATGGAAACAGTTCTACGCAGACACAGAATATCGTCATCAACGACATGACCGCCCCGGTTCCGAATGCAGCCTCTCTTGTTACGCTGACGGATCAATGCAGTATAACATCGCTTACGGCCCCGATCGCAACGGATAACTGCGTTGGAACGATCACGGGAACACACAACGCCGTTTTACCGATTACATCATCCGCAACGATTACCTGGACTTTTAACGACGGGCATGGAAACAGTTCCACGCAGACACAGAACGTTGTGATCAACGACAATACGGAGCCGGTTGCAAATGCCGCTTCATTGCCCGATCTTACGGCACAATGCACGATCAATGCACTTGTTCCTCCAACCGCTACAGACAACTGTGCAGGGACAATTACCGGTACGCCGAACGTAACGCTTCCGATAAACGTTCAGGGATCCTTTACAATTACCTGGACTTACAACGATGGTAACGGGAACATTTCCACGCAGACGCAGAATATTATCATCGATGACCAGACCGCACCTGTTCCTGCAAATGCAATCCTTTCGCCTGTTTCGCAAGCGTGCTCGGTTCCATCACTTAACGCTCCGGTTGCAAACGACAACTGTGGAGGTGTGATCACAGGTACAACTACAACTGTATTTCCGATCATTGCTTCAGGAATTGTTACCTGGACGTATAACGACGGAAACGGGAATATTTCCACTCAGACGCAGAACGTTACCATCCTGAACGACGCAACCGCTCCGGTCGCAAACAGCGCATCTTTGCCAGCGGTCAATTCGGTGTGTGAGGTTACAGCACTTGCCGCACCGACGGCTACGGACAATTGTGCGGGAACCATTACTGCGACGACCAATGCCGTATTTCCTTTGACGGAGTCCGCGACCATTACGTGGACTTACAACGATGGAAATGGTAATAGTTCTACCCAGACACAGCAGGTTGTAATTTCACCAATTGACGTGAGCACGGAAACCGGACTCATTGGGAACAATGTAGAGATCTCGGCAAATGCCGCAGGTTTTACTTATCAGTGGATAAAAAATTGCGGGACCACAAATGAACCGATCTCCGGGGCAACTGCTCAGACGTATACGGCAGCTGAAGATGGAAGCTACGCTGTTATTATAAGTAATGGAAGCTGTTCTTACACATCTGAATGTGTTGTGGTGGATTACCTCGGAATAGACGAAAAGCAATCACTTTGGAATGTAGCGCTATTCCCAAATCCAGCTCAGGAAATAGTTCATATCTCGGTAAACGGCCCGGTGTTCTCGCGTGCCGATCTGAAAGTATTTGACGCATCGGGAAAACAGCTGTCAATTGAAATGAACGGCAGTCTGGCGGACGGAACGGTTTCAATCGATCCCTCAAATCTCGCTCCGGGTGTTTATACGTTAACGGTTACACTTGACGGAACTACAGTCAAAAGAAGAATGGTAATCCTGTAATACTACTTCCGGGATATTATTGAAAGGGCATGATGCAGAAGCAGCGTGCCCTTTCATTCTGTCTGAAATGTTCCCGACAGAACGTAGTATGTTGTGATTAAGTGCAAATTCACGTAATTGGAAATGTTGGATTTACGCTTCCTGTTATTGATAGGCTCTTCTAATTCCCTGTAGTCCTCGTAAATACCGGGAATTAGGGTTTTTCAGGATTTCAATGAATTATGTTCTTGTACCTATGTGGTTCAGAATTCAATCATCAATCAACCGTATACTCCACATATCCCTGACCAATCGATGACCCTCCCGAATTCACAATCGTATCCCGCGCTTTCAGGGTTCCATTGACGTATATGGAAACTTCGTATTCGTCTATTGAAAAAGCATTGTCCTCAAAACTAAGCCCGACTAAGGCCGGAAAAGGTTTGGATGTGATGCTGAACTGATGCGATCCGTCGGAAAAAACACCTGTCGTATCTTCGATCGTGAACGTTCCCTGCTGATTGTTGTAGCGGACATCAATGATATTCTCGTCGATCGGATGAATCGTATACCGGATCAGGGTCGGATTTGTTGACAGCGTATTGTTTTTCTTGTCGTCCTTTTTACAGGAGCTAAAAATGATCAGCAAAGCTGAAAGGGCGAGGAGCATTTTCATACGTGGAAACTTTAAGACACTTGTAAAATACTTCAAACACGCGCTGTTTGCCCTTTCTGTTTGCAACTATTAACAATAACGTCGATTGCAGCCAACAAAAAAAGGGGCGATCTGCATTTTCCAGATCGCCCCCGATTCACGTATATATGTGATTGAGTTTACAAGCCGAAGCACACGCCTACGCGCAGACCGAAGTTTGAATTGTAATGGTTCAGCTGATCGATCTCTACGAATCCGTGGTAGTAATACGCATCTGCATTCAGCCACACGCGTCCTTCTCCAAGGTGGTAGTTGAAACCGATTGATCCTTGTCCGCCAAAGTCGAATGTTTCGTAATCGTCATGGGAAGAAAGATTCGGGTTAGCCGCTCCTTCTTCGATGTCAAGATCGTTATCGATCATGAAGCCTAAAGATGGTCCGACAGTAATTTTCGGACGGAAGTCGTTTTCGCCGTCACCGAAGAAATAAGCGAATTTAATTGGAATTCGCAGGTAGTTAAGGTCAACATCGACTTCTGATCCCTGGTTCGTTTTGAAGTTTCCACCCTCCATAGAGTAGAGAATATCTGCCGAGATACCGATGTTCTCCCACTTACTGTAGTTCATCGTTACACCTGCATTGAAAGACGGCTTGAAATAAGCATCGTATCCAACGTTGCGCATTCCCGTGTGTCCGAAACCAACTGCCGGTCCTATGGTGAATGTCTGTTCCATTCTTTTTTCAGCTTCGCTTTGAGCAAAAGCAGCAGAAATGGTTGCGAAAACTACTACTGCTGTCATGTAAATCCTTTTCATATCTAATCGAGTTTTTTGTTTGTTTTTGAAAAGTAGATAAACCCCGAACTTCGGAAGGGCTTATAATTCCTAAAAAACTGTAACAGTCGTTTTAAAATGGGGTTCTTTAACGTTCGTTGGTCTATTTTGGACAAAAACAGTTAAAAATCAGGCGTAAAGAGCAGGGGAATAACTTTTTGGCGCATTGCTACAGATAGTGTTGAACTATGAATTTATTTCGTGCGTGAGAATTACAGCATAATAAATGCAGCGTTGTTCTCACTAATTTTCAATCCTCAATTCACTGCGAATACTGGCATAAAATAATTGTCTGGGCTGTTGCCTTCAGAAAACGTACTTTTATTCCTTACAGTAATATCAGCTCACATGAACTTTCAGACTTACCAGGACCTTTTCGAACACATTCTCGACGATCACAATCCCAAAGCTCCTTATGACAATGCCGACTATTTCAATTATACGAAGCTGAACTATTCGCGCTCGAAGCGCTGGCTGAAACACGGAAAGCTCACAGAATCACTGAAAGCTGTCGTGGAAGGTATTGTGCAGCCGCAGCAATGGATCGTTATAACCGAACCGTGGTGTGGAGACGCTTCACACATCGTTCCTTTCCTGCACATGATGTCGGCGCTCAACCCGCTGATCACCGTTACTTACGAATTGCGTGATGCGGAACCTTTCCGGATCAACGATTACCTGACAAAAGGAGGGAAGGCCATTCCAAAACTTATTATACGCGATGCGGAAGGGAACGACCTCGCAACCTGGGGGCCGCGCCCGGCAGATTGTCAGAAAGTATACGACCGCCTGAAATCCGAGAATGCCGATTTTGAAAAGATGAAGATCGCGCTGCAGCACTGGTACAATGAAAATGAGGGAAAAGACCTGCAGGAAGAGATAGCGGTTTTGCTTCGGTCGCTGCAGGCTGATTAATGGAATGTTCAACTCTCAGGAATCAAAAAAGTCACGCATGAAATCCCGGCGGACGATCGTGGAATAAAGAAAGTCAGTCATGGAATCCCGGCGGTCGGGCGTGGAATGTTAAAATCCCGTCCTGGAATGAAGAAAGTCACGCATGAAATCCCGGCGGACGATCGTGGAATAAAGAAAGTCAGTCATGGAATCCCGGCGAGCAGTGATGGAATGTTAAAATCCGGTCGTGGAATAAAGAAAGTCACGCATGAATCCCGGCGGACGATCGTGGAATAAAGAAAGTCAGTCATGGAATCCCGGCGGACGATCGTGGAATAAAGAAAGTCAGTCATGGAATCCCGGCGGTCGGGCGTGGAATGTTAAAATCCCGTCCTGGAATGAAGAAAGTCAGTCGTGGAATCCCGGTGGGCGGACGTGGAATGTTAAAATCCGGTCGTGGAATGAAGAAAGTCTATCGTGGAATGGCGACGAGCAGTCGTTGACTATTAAAAGTCAGTTACGGATTTGCCTGAGCTTGTGTGATGATCGCCAATTGACTATACTGAACACTGAGTAAGTTAGCTAATTTACTAACCGGTAAGTAATATTACTTTGATCGGGAATTCTATCTATACAATCCCTCGCGTCTCTTGGTGACAAACACTCGTGTCAGGCGTGCTTTGTTCGCCCACTGACGGGGTAAAATCCCTACTTATGGCAGAAAAGATCTTACTTTTTCGCCGACAAATCCACACCGTGGAATTCTTTTGTGAGCGCGATGTACTCATTTGTATACGAACCGTCTGCAGTACGCACGATGAAGGAGCTGATTGCAGGTTCTTTCGCTGCTTTACCAAATTCCATAATTGTTCTTACGGGTTTTCCTGGCTTTCCTTCCACGTTGATGAGTGTCCGGAAGTGAAATCCGTTCTCCAAAGCAATGGCTGTGATCTGCCTGGTAACATCTGCGGGAAGGATCATCCATAGCTTTCCTTCGGAAACGAGCAAGCGGGCTGAGACGGAGAAAAGATCGCTGAAAGAAAGCGTAGTGGTGTGTCGGGCAAGATTGCGGTCTTCGAGCATGCTTTGCGAGCTGTTTTCAAAAAACGGCGGATTGGTGATGATCCCATCGAAGAGCTTGTCTGTATGGAACTGTCGGATATCGATGCGAATTAATTCTATTTCCGACGAAAAGGGATGATCGCTGAAATTAATTTGTGCGTCTGCCGCCGCTGCTTCATCGATCTCAATCGCCGTAATGTGCGCTGGCGCGAATCGCTGGGCGATCATGAGCGAAAGTACGCCCGTGCCGGTTCCGATATCGAGTACAGATCTGGCATTGTCGAAATTGCACAATGAGCCCAGGAGCATGGAATCGGTACCGACTTTCATGGCTGCCTGCGACTGCTGAATGGAAAAATGCCGGAAATGAAAGGGTTTCATTAGGACATGTACATTTCTATCAGGCCTTCCGGTGCAGAAATGTGCAGTGTTTGCGACTCGCGGTCGACTTTCTGAATGAGTCCTTCCACGAATGGAACGAGGATCTCCTTGCCGCCGTTCATGATCTGCAGCAGCGGATTAACAGACAGGTCGATCACCTGTTCTAGCTTTCCGCACGGGCCGTAGAGCGCATCAACGACGTTATAGCCGATGACCTCGTGGTCGTAGAAATGTTTGTCGTCCAGCTCGGGCAAAAGCGTGAGCGGGAGGTAGCAACTTTTTCGGAGCAGGACGCGGGCGTCGTTTTCCGTGTCAACGCCTTCGAGCTTGACGGCTGCAAAGCCTTTCGGCTTTAATTGGAACGATTCAACAAAAAATGGAGTCAGCGTACCGTTGATCTCGATGAAGAAAGCATCTAACGATGCATAATCTCCCGGATTGGTAACGTCTAAAAACAGCGAAACTTCACCTTTAAATCCGTGAAGTTTCGCAATATATCCAAGTTGAAAGCAATCTGATTGTTGCATGGATCAACTTTTAGTTTTAAATGATTAAGCTTCCTCTTCGGTAGCCGGTTTTTCGTCTGCCGGAGCAGCTTCTTCTGTTGCCGCCGGAGCTTCTGCTTCTGTTGTTTCTTCTGCAGCAGGAGCTTCTGTTGTGTCAGCAGCTTCATCAGCTACTTCTGCTTCAGCTTCCGGAGCTTCTTCAACCTCAGGTGTATTTTTCGCTTCGATCGCTTTTGCTTTAGCAGCATTTGTATCGGATTCGGCTTTCAGACGTGCAGCTTTGTCAGCAGCTTCGTTTTTCACCAAACCGTCTTTCTTAGAGTCGATCTTAGTTGCTTTTTCAGCTTCCCATGCGGAGAACTTCGTCTCAACCTGCTCAGCAGTTAAAGCGCCTTTTTTAACACCGTTCAACAAGTGATTTTTGAACAAAATCCCTTTGTATGAAAGGATAGCACGAGCTGTTTCGGACATTTCTGCTCCCGTTTGAACCCAGCTCAATGTGCTATCAAAATTGATCTCAATTGTTGCAGGGTTTGTGTTCGGGTTGTAAATTCCTAACTTCTCGATGAATTTTCCGTCGCGTTTTGCGCGGGAGTCAGCCACTACAAGGTGAAAAACAGGTTTTCCCTTTTTACCGTGACGTTGTAATCTGATGCGTGTTGCCATAGCTTTTATTACACGAGGTACGAAACCTCTATTAATAATGAATTATTTAAGGGTGCAAATATAGCGGCAATAAACCGTATAACCAAAAAAGGTGAGCAATAAATTGCCCACCCTTCAACCAATAGTAAAAAAAGCGTTTCGGATCAGAAGTTAAATTTGATCCCTACGTTCAGGAAAATCCCTCCGTAATTGCTGTTGATACGCAGCTTGTCTTCCGCCTGGTTCATATTGGCGGTAGGCCCGGTATTGGAGTTGTTGTCGATCGCATCTACATAATTAATTTCCTTCATATAGGTAGGCAGATCAGAAAGCTGAGCTCCGCTTGCCGACGAATAGTCCGTTAAAGTCGTTTTCTCTGCGCTCACGCGAAGGCTGATAGCGGAAACTTCCGCGAAGAATCCGAGGCGCTCGCCAAGTCCGAGGTTAAAACCGATAGCTCCTGTGTAACCCACGGTCATCTGGCCAACTGTTTCACTTGTCGACGATGAAGCCGATGCAGGCCCTGATGTTCCGGTATTTTCAATTTCCTGCGTTGTTTTTCCTACCGCAGGGATCACCAGTCCCGCTTTTACATACAAATTTGCTTTTTCACCAGCCGATTTGATAACGAGTGAAGGCAACAAACGGAACTGATCGGAATGAGCGGTAGCTTCCGCTTCTCCCAGTGGAGTAGTTGTTCTGCCCACCATGACATCGGATCCCATGAAATAATTCAATCCAAGCTCTGCACCCACATGTTCGCCAAACCAGAAACCGGGCGTGACGCCAATGTTCAATCCGCCGCCCAGTGATCCGTAAATGTTTTCAGTTGTTCCTGATGCAAGTGTTGTTTCTGTACCCAGCACCTGCTTCGGCCCTCCGATACCGTAACCGACGTTCAGTCCTACGGAAAGCTGCGCGCTTGCAGCAATGCTTACAGTAACCGTTGCAACAGTTAATAAGAGTTTTTTCATAACGTATAAGTTTAATAGTTGCTCCAATGTACGAGTATTGAATTAATTATGCAAGCATAACAAACTATGACTTACGTTGTTTCTTATTAAATAATTGATTACTAGTTTGCTGTGTTCGATTATTGTTTTTAGTTGCCACAAAGAAGGGCGGATTAATATCCGCCCCGACTCTTGATAATGGTATTAATAACTAAGCCGGAACCTTTGCCGGTTTTTCGCGTTCCCACAAACGGTGGTTCGCTATGGCTTTAATGAAGGCTTCGGGCGCTTCGTCGATCAGCACAGCAGCATCGGGAAGTACATATGTTGTGTCGAGGAAATCGGCTCCTTCGCTGGTAACGGCAATAGCTTTACAGTGTTTGTAAGCTTCATTTACGAAATGAATCGCATTCGGATCTTCTTTCAGGCGGGCAATACTTTTTTCGCCGCCCGGAACGTAAACGGCATCGAACAGCACAGAAGCTGCATTCAGCAGGCTCTGATCGATTTTGACCGCTTTCCCGGAATCTTCCTTGAGCGTCCCGCCATGTGTGGCGATGATTTTGGTCATAGCTCCTTCTTTCTCAAGGGCTGCTTTCATAGCTGAAAGCTCTTTTCCGTTCACGCCGTCCGTTGCAAGAATGGCGATCTGCCGTGATTTGATCGTGTTTTTAACGGTATTCTCCATACTTAACGCGGCTGACTTTTTCACAGCATTCTTAATAGGCGTCGGCTCGTATTTTTCCGGATCGGCATCTGCCGGAATTCCTTTATTCATCGGTCGCTCGGGTTGTTCCGGAACGGGAATACCCAATCCGGCGGCTACTTTTTCGGCAAGTCTTTGGTCGACCTGGCTCAGCACACCGAGCATACGCGTTTTGATGTAATCGCGCTCCAGGTTTCCGAGTTCGAATGTCAAAGCGTTCACAATGTGATCTTGTTCCGGTTTCGACTGGCTGTCGTAGAACAATTTTGCCTGGCTGAAATGATCGGAAAAGCTGGCACTTCTGTCACGTACTTTTTTCGCATCGACACGTTCCTGGTGAGAGGTGAATCCGCCGTCCATTTTACCGGCCTGGAAGGGACAACCGCCACTGATCGTATTCGGATCGTAGCTGGTTTTTGCAGTATTGATGGTTTGGCGCATGTGTCCGTCGCGCTGATTGTTGTGTACCGGAGCGATCGGGCGATTGATCGGAATCTCGTGGAAATTAGGGCTTCCCAGGCGAGAAAGCTGCGTATCGGTATACGAGAACAATCGTCCCTGCAGCAGAGGATCGTTGGTAAAATCGATACCGGGAACAATGTGCCCGGGATGGAACGCAACCTGTTCGGTTTCTGCGAAGAAATTGTCCGGATTGCGGTTCAGCGTCATTTTACCGACGAGCTTAACGGGAACGAGCTCTTCCGGTATGAGCTTGGTCGGATCGAGCAGGTCGAAGTCGTATTTGTGCTCATCGGCTTCCGGAACTATCTGTACGCCGAGCTCCCATTCGGGAAATGCGCCGTTTTCGATCGCTTCCCAGAGATCGCGGCGGTGAAAATCAGGATCTTTTCCGGAAATGTTCTGTGCTTCGTCCCACGCAACGGAATGAACGCCGAGTAGCGGTTTCCAGTGGAATTTCACAAAAGAAGCGGTTCCCTGCTCGTTGATGAAACGGAAGGTATGAACGCCAAAGCCTTCCATCATGCGCAGACTGCGCGGAATAGCGCGGTCAGACATGGCCCACATGATCATGTGCGTCGATTCGGGCATGAGGGAAATGAAGTCCCAGAACGTATCGTGTGCGGAAGCGGCCTGCGGGATCTCGTTGTGCGGCTCAGGCTTCACAGCGTGGATCAGGTCGGGGAATTTCATAGCATCCTGTATAAAGAATACCGGCATGTTATTCCCGACGAGGTCGTAATTGCCTTCTTCGGTGTAGAATTTGACGGAGAATCCGCGGACATCGCGGGCGAGATCCGTTGATCCTCTTGATCCGGCAACCGTCGAAAAACGAACGAATACCGGTGTTTTTCTACTGGTATCGTTGAGAAATCCGGCTTTGGTGAATTCGGCCAGCGGCTCGTACAATTCGAAAAAGCCGTGTGCTGCAGATCCTCGTGCATGAACGATCCGCTCAGGAATGCGTTCATGGTCGAAGTGCGTAATCTTTTCGCGGAGAATGAAATCTTCCAGCAGGCTGGAACCGCGTTCTCCTGCTTTCAGTGAATTCTGGTTGTCGTTGATGCGTACACCGTGATTGGTCGTCAGAAATTCATCCTGTCCGTTCTCGCGGTTTACGTTCAATTCATTGATCTTGTCGTTGTCCGGAGCAGGATTTCCGGGCTTTCCGCTCTTTTCGGGGGTATTTTCTTTACTCATAAGTTGTGGTAATTGGATTCGGCAACAATGTACAGCGTAATGTGAAGCGGAGATCATAAAATACATTAAAGGTTTTGAGACGAGTTGGGGAATGGAGGCATTAGTACTCAGGCAGCAGGTAATAGTTTAGGTGATCCTGACCAACTATTGCCTGTTCGCTATTGCCGAATCACTATTTTTGCCGGATGGACACACAACTCACAGAACAAGTCCGGGCGATTGTCGAAGAGCAATTCAAATCGTACGGGGCAGACCATGATTTCGATCACATTCTGCGCGTTTACAACATGGCAATGTACCTCCAATCGCGAGAGGGCGGCGACGAAACGGTTGTTGCCTGCGCGTCGCTGCTGCACGATATTTCCGACCACAAGCTGAATGGCGGAAAAATGAACGATGGCGGCCGCGTTACGAAGGAAATCCTGCTGAAGCTCGGAGAAACAGAACTATTTGCCGATACGGTGGCAAAGATCGTGGACGGGGTTTCTTACAAAGGCGCTTCTATAGAAGATGATGCGTTCAGCCTGGAAATGCAGATCGTTCGCGATGCCGACCGGCTCGATGCCATGGGCGCGATCGGGATTGCGCGTGCGTTCCATTTTGGGGGAAGCCGTGAACGTCCGTTCTACCTGCCGGATGTGGCGCCGAAAGAGCATCAGTCGTTTGAGGAATACGCTAAAGACAAAAGTCATACGATCAATCATTTTCATGAAAAGCTCTTGCTGTTGCAGGACCGTCTGCACACGAAAACGGCTATGGCGATCGGGCAGAAGCGCCACGACCTCATGCAGGATTTCGTAGATGCGTTTTATGCGGACTGGCATTTTAATGGAACAACGATTTAAGGCTCGCGCAGATTTCGCAGATATTCGCTGATGGTTTATTGAATGGGTGTTTTAAGGCTCGCTTATTCGCTGAAGTTTATCTCTGCGAGCAAAATCTTCTACATACGCTCAGCTCATCCTCTGCGCACTTTGCTCAAAACTTTCCGATCTCTGCGGTAAAATCTACATGAAGCTTCCGTTAAAACTTATCGCTCCACACGACTGAACATTAAGAAATTATTCCAATTTTTGTGATATGGTTGAACATGTAGCCCTGGGAATTGATATCGGCGGAACGAATACGGCATTCGGATTGGTAAGCCACGACGGAAAAGTTGTTTTTGAAGATACGGTTGCCACGACCTATTATGCAGATCCGCAGGATCTCGTAAAGCACATTTATACATCCGTTCAGCAATCTGAACATTTCGAGAATATCCTTGGGATCGGGATAGGCGCCCCGAACGGGAACGCTTTTACCGGAAACATCGAGTTTGCTCCAAATCTAACGTGGAAAGGCATTATTCCCATTGCTTCCATGTTCCAGGACCAGTTTCATCGTCCGGCTTTGTTAACGAACGACGCCAATGCCGCAGCGCTTGGCGAGCATCTGTTCGGCTGCGCCACCGACCTGAAGGATTTTGTGACCATTACACTCGGGACCGGCCTCGGAAGCGGTGTGTTCATCAACGGAGATCTTGTCGTCGGCCACCAGGGACTTGCCGGAGAATACGGACATATCCGTGTTGTGCCGGAAGGACGCTTATGCGGCTGCGGACGTCACGGCTGCCTGGAGACGTACGTTTCGAGTACAGGGGTCGTACGAAGCATTCACGAGCTCGACCGAGCTTCGAGATGGCAGTCGGGGTTGATGAAGCTCCAAAATCCAACTGCGCTGGATGTATTCCGCGCTAAAGATGCCGGCGACCTGTTTGCCAAAGAGATCATCGAATTTACGGCAGAAACGCTGGGTTCCGCGCTGGCCGATTTTGCTGCTTTTTCCAATCCGAAGGCGTTCATTCTGTTTGGCGGAATAGCGCAGAGCGGTGACGAATTCGCTAAGAAAGTAAAGTATTACCTGGAAAAGAACGCCTTGAAGATCTACCAGGATCAAATAGAAATAAGGATTTCCCACCTGCACGATAAAAACGCTGCTGTACTGGGAACCGCGGCTTCTCTTTTCTGGAAAGCCGTTAAAAAATAAAATCCATGCTGAAAGCCATTCTCTGTTCGTTCGTGCTCCTCCTTTCAACGGGAGCGATCGCTCAAATTCCGCAACTGCGTATTGCGCAGGATGCCCGCAAAGACTTTTTCGATCCGAATGCGAAACGCGCGCCGTACATCGATCCGCTGGCGTATGTGAATCCGTTTATCGGAACCGGAGGCCATGGGCATACCTTTCCCGGGCCGGTCGTTCCTTTCGGAATGGCACAGGTTGGCCCCGATACGCGCTACGAAGGCTGGGACGGCTGTTCAGGCTACCATTATTCCGATTCGCTGATCTACGGTTTCAGTCACACACACCTGAGTGGAACGGGTATTCCCGATTATTCCGACCTGCTGATCGTTCCGCAGGTAGGCAAAGTTCAGCTGGATTATAAGTTTAACACGCCGAAAGGCTATGGCGCCCGTTTTTCGCATGCAGACGAAACGGCAAGCCCGGGATTCTATAAAGTAAAGCTGAAAGATCCGGATGTGGACGTTCGACTGACGGCGACTAAACGATGCGGGTTTCACGAGTACACGTTTCATACCGTGAAAGGCAAGAAATTCCTCGTGCTCGACCTCGGCTACCGCGATAAGGTGATCGGCGCTTTTGCAGTAGCTGAAAACAACAACGAGGTAAAGGGCTATCGTGTTTCACAATCCTGGGCAGACAAGCAGCATTTTTATTTTGACCTGCAGACGAGCATTCCATTCACCAAAGCGCGTTCGCAATTCGATGAAAAAAAGAACAGGTATGTGATGATCCTCGAATTTCCTGCGGACACGAAAATGGTCAGCGTCCGTGTAGGTATTTCGGGTACAGACGAAGCTGGAGCGGCGGCCAACCTGAAAGCGGAGATCCCGGCCTGGGATTTTGACCTGACCATGCGCCAGGCACAGGCTGCATGGAGAACCGAATTATCGGCGATCCAGGCGTATTCACCAAATAAAGAAATTCTAACAAACTTATATACAGGCCTGTATCATGCTTACGTTCATCCAAGCCTTTGGACGGATGTGGACGGACGTTACCGCGATTACAACAATACCGTGCAGCAATCCGAAACCGGCGATCTGTATTCCGTTTTCTCGCTTTGGGACACGTATCGCGGGGCGAATCCGCTGTACACGATCCTGCAGCCACAGCGAGCGTCTCAATTCGTGGAATCGTATTATCAGCAGTACAAAAACACAGGCATTCTTCCCGTCTGGACGCTTTCGAACAACGAAACCAACTGTATGATCGGCTACCACGCCGTTTCCGTTATTGCGGATGCAGCACTGAAAAACATCGAGCTGCAGCACAGCAAAGAGCTGCTGGATGCTATGATCGCCACCAGCAACTACGATCATTTCGGTATTCCGCAATATGCTGCGCAGGGATTCGTATCCGCCAGCGATGAAGCAGAATCGGTTTCGAAAACGCTTGAATATGCTTACGATGACTGGTGCATTGCGCAATATGCCAAAAAGATCGGCAATGATTCCGTTGCGGCGATCTATACCAAAAGAGCCGCTTCGTGGATGAATCTCTACAATCCGGAATCGGGATTTTTCCAGCCACGCAAAGGTGGTATGTGGCTCCCGAACTTCCTTCCGAACGAAGTCAATCACCATTATACCGAAGCAAACGCCTGGCAGTACTCACTTGCCGCGCCGCATCACATTTCGTCACTTGTCGGGTTGAAAGGCTCGGGCAGAAGAATGGAGCGCTTTCTCGATTCGCTGTTCCTGTCCTCGTCCTCCATGTCAGGTCGCGAACAGGCAGATATCACCGGATTGATCGGACAATATGCACATGGAAATGAGCCTTCGCACCACATGGCTTATCTCTACAATTACTGCGGAGCGCCTCATAAAACACAGGAAATTCTCGATCGTATTATGCGCGAACATTACCGCAATGCGCCCGACGGACTTTCCGGCAACGAAGACTGCGGACAGATGTCGGCGTGGTACGTTATGAGCGCTATGGGATTCTATCCTGTAAGCCCGGGAAGCCCCACGTATGCGATCGGCCGACCGATGGTTGACCGCGTTGCGATCGAAGCCGGGACTCAGCCTTTTGTGATCCAGGCGTCGAACAACAGCCCGGAAAACAAATACATTCAATCCATTACCTGGAAAGGCGAGTCTTACAGGAATCTGTTCATAACGCAGGAAATGATCACAGGCGGTGGGTTGCTGGTGCTGGAAATGGGACCGAAACCACAATTGATACTCCAGCTTTACGGGCTCGACCTGAATGAAAAAGTAGCGGAAGATGTGATCGCTACGCCTTTCTTTCATGCAAAAAGTGCCGTTTTTTCAGACAGTATGACCGTGAGCATCGACAAGCTTCCGACAGAAACGGGGACGATCGTTTACACGACCAATGGCGAAGAACCGACGATCGCATCTTCGGCATTCGACCAGGGAATTACGTTCTACAAGTCGGCCACGTTGAAGGCACGTGTTTACAGAGAGCTCCAGGGCGGAAAAATCATTTACGGCCCGACCGTTTCCACCGATTTCGTACACTTTCGACAGGACAAGACAATCTCGCTTGAGACCAGCTATGCGAATCAGTACGCGGGAGGAAATCCGGATGCGCTGATCGATGGGCAAACGGGCGGAACAGATTACCGCGCCAATGGCTGGCAGGGATTTGAAGGGAAAGACGTTGTTGCAGTCATTACGCTGAATGAATCGAAAGAGATCGGAATGGTAACGGCTTCCTGCCTGCAGGATACCAAGTCGTGGATCTTCTTCCCAAAAGCGATGACCGTGGAGGTATCGACGGACGGCAAGAATTTCAAAAAAGTCGGTACGGCAGAGAACAAACACATCGATGACCGCCAGGAAGGAACCGTTACAGGACGGCTTGGCTTCGATTTCGCACCTGTAATGGCCAGATACGTGCGTGTGACCATCAAAAATTACGGCCTTTGTCCTTCGTGGCATTTGGGGGCAGGAGGGAAGACGTGGCTATTCCTGGACGAAGTGATCGTGGAGTGATTTAACCGGTCGTCAGGATAATGCACATCCATATCCAGCCTGGCGTACAGTAACAACCTGTGGATGGTTTCTATCGGCCAGATGTAACGAAATAACACGTATTTTCGCGGCTAAATTCTAAGCTTCAATACCATGAAAAAATTATTCTTTTTACTTGGGCTATCCGTATCCCTAGCAAGTCAGGCACAAACGCTAGATTGGGCGAAAAAATTCGGAGGAAGCAAAGATGACAGAGGACAAACTGTCCTGACGGATTTGGCGGGCAATGTCTATTCCATGGGATCATTTATGGATACGGTTGATTTTGACCCGGGGATTGGCGAGTATGAACTGGGGACTGTTTCAGGAGATTATTCAACAAGCGATATTTACATCAGTAAATTAGACGCTTCCGGAAATTTCCTTTGGGCAAAAAGAATTGGAAATGAAGGGTTGCAGGTCGCTCGTAGCATGACAATAGATGCTGCAGGAAACCTGATCCTTTGTGGACGACTCAGAGGAACTGCTGATTTCGATCCGGGAGCAGGTGTCCAGATGCTGACGGCTACAGACAACGGAGATGTTTTCGTCTGCAAACTTAGCGCTGATGGTGCGCTTATCTGGGTGAAGCAATTCGGCGGTACCGATAAAGATTATGGTTTTGATGCAAAGACAGATGCTGCAGGAAATATTATTGTCGTAGGACAGTTTATGGGGACTGCTGATTTCGATCCGGGAAGCGGAATAACAGCATTTACAGCCGTTGGGATCAGGGATTTATTCATTAGCAAATTAACTGCAAACGGTGATTTTATCTGGGCCAGGAAAATGGGAGGTTCATTAGATAACAATGTATGGCAACTTGAACTGGATGGGAATATTTATACAACAGGGATGTTTGCCGGAACCGGTGATTTTAACCCTGGCGCGGGTACAGCGACGTTGACCTCGGGTAGCGGATTGAATGATATATACATCAGCAAGCTCACTACTGACGGAGATTACGTTTGGGCGAAAAATTTTGCAGGTACCGCAGGGTACATGGCGGCAAGAGCCATGGCAATTGATGAACATATGAATGTGTATACCGCAGGCTACTTCGACGGAACAACGGACTTCGATCCGTCTACCGAAGTTTTTAACATGACACCAGTTGGAGCAGAAGAATACGATGGATTTATTTGTAAACTGGATGCAGGCGGTAACTTCGTTTGGGCAAAACAAATCGGAGGAGCAGAAGAAGAAATTATTCTAGGCATGGTGCCGGACCGTTTTGGCAACTTGTACACAACAGGTGCATTTTACGGCACATGTGACTTTGATCCGGGAGTAGGAACGCACACGCTGACCTCTTTTGGTGCTGATGATATTTTTATAAGTAAATATACTTCCGAAGGTATGTTTCTGGGCGTAGTTCAAATGGGAGGTACATTTTCAGATAATGGAAATGACATTTCAGTTGACGTGGACAACAAAGCTTACATAACTGGTTTTTTCAACAAAACGGCTGATTTCGATCCTTCTGCCGGAGTTTTCAATATCACAGGAGACCCCAACGATTATGAAGCATTTGTGGTCAAATTAACAACGCCATTGGATATAGCTGGTTTAACAGAAAAACAGGCTTTTAGCTTTGAAGTATATCCAAATCCAAATGCAGGCGTATTTGTTGTGAATAGTGAGCAACCTGTAGCTGTGAAACTGATGAACATGAACGGACAGGCTATTCTGGAGCAGCATATGATTGCAGGTTCAAATACGATGCAAATTCAAAACGTGACAGCAGGAATTTATCTGATTCACGCAACAGCAGCCAACGGAAGTACGTCCGTGCAGCGTATCAGCATTGTAAAATGAGCATGACCAATTATTAATTACATGACCGCGTTTCATTTGAAGCGCGTTTTTTTATCCCTTTGAGGTGGTCAAATAAAAACGCATCGCTTCTTAAACCAAACCCAGTTACCTGCATGTGTTGTTCAGGAGCTAACTATTTTGATCATTTAACCATTCATCCTGCGATTGCCCCGTTCTTTTTAGTGTTAATTGTGAATTGTCGGAAAGTTATTACTTTTAGCGCTCTTCAAAAAAGCAACCAATAAAATGAAAAAACTAGTATTGATTCTTTTCGCTGCCTGTTATGTTCTTGGGAACACGGCCCGCGCAGACGAAGGAATGTGGCTTCCGTTTCTGATCGGAAGAAATTATGAGGACATGAAAAAGCATGGTCTTCGACTTTCCCAGGAGGAAATTTATTCCATCAACAAATCGTCGCTGAAAGATGCTGTGATCTCCTTTGGCGGATTCTGTACCGGGGAGATCATCTCCAACCAGAGCCTTATCCTGACCAATCACCACTGTGGATACGATGCGATCGCGGGAGCTTCGACTCCGGAGAAAAATTACCTCGACAATGGTTTCTGGGCGAAAAACAACGGCGAAGAAATTCCTGTACCGGGACTGACAGCGACGTTTATGATCAGCATGTCCGACGTATCTTCAACGATCCTCAAAGAGCTCAACGCTTCGATGACAGCCGAGCAGCGCGCTGCAAAGATCAAAGAGATCGGCGATATTCTTGTAAAAGATGCGACGCGCGGAACCAACTACGAAGCATTCGTTCGCGATTTTTACGATGGTAACGAGTTCTACCTGTTCGTGAAAGAAACATTTACAGATATCCGCCTTGTCGGAACACCGCCTCAGTCTGCCGGAAAATTCGGCGGCGATACGGATAACTGGGAATGGCCGCGCCATACTGCAGATTTTTCCATGTTCCGCATTTACTCGGGAACAGACAACAAGCCTGCGGCATTCAGCAACGCGAACGTTCCTTACAAGCCAAAGCACTCGCTTCCGGTTTCCATTAAAGGTGTGAAGCAAGGCGATTATGCCATGGTCATGGGCTTTCCCGGAAGAACGAACCGCTACCTGACTTCTTACGGAGTAGAGCAGGCGGTTTCCATCGAACAGCCTAAAATTGTCGATATCCGCGCTACAAAGCTGGAGATCATGAAAAAATACATGGACAAAGATGTAGCGGTTCGCCTGAACTATTCTTCTAAATACGCTCAGGTGGCCAATTACTGGAAATACTTTATCGGGCAGTCGGCGCAATTGAAAAACAACGGCGTTGCCGATAAAAAACGCAAGCTGGAAGAAGAATTCCTGAAGTTTGCGGCCGGTAAAGCGCAATACGACAATATCCTCACCGATATTGAGAAAGCGTACGCAACGACCAACAGCATCGTTTACATCCGCGTTTACCAAAGCGAATTTGTTCGCCAGGTCGACATCAATTCCCTCGTTTACCTGCTGAAAGCTGCAGCCGATGCTGAAGCGAAAGGAAACACCGACCGCGCAAAACAGTTGCGCGACGCAGCTTTCGAGCAGGGAAAAACACTGTTTGCCGAGCGTTCCATGGACATCGAGCTCGAAACACTGGAAGCTGTATTGAAAATGTACATTACCGACGTTCCGATGAACCAGCAGGGTGGACTAACAAAAAGCATCGGTGTGGATGGCGTTCCGGCTTTTATGAGCCGTGTGCGTGCTAATTCGTTCTTCGCAAACCAGGAGCGTTTCGAGGCATTTGTTGCCAACTACAGCACCGACGAGCTGAAAAAAGATCCGCTGTTCATCCTGATCAAAGACCTGGACGATGCGTATGCGAAAGCAGCAGGTGAAGCTTCCGTTAAAGAAGCAGGCGAAAAACTGCAGCGTGCAAATCGTTTATTCGTATCCGGTGTGCGCGAAATGCAGCCGAACAAGAAATTCTACCCGAATGCGAACTCGACGATGCGCCTTACTTACGGTAACGTCCTTGCTTACGAGCCGCGCGATGCCGTGAAATACGATTTCTACACGACCATCGACGGTGTAATGAAGAAAGAAGACGTGACAAATCCGGAGTTCAACATCGATCCGCGCATGAAAGAAGTGTGGATGAAAAAAGACTACGGACAGTACGGAACAGCTGATGGGAAACTGGTAGTGAACTTCCTTTCCAACAACGATATTACGGGAGGAAACTCCGGTTCGCCTGTGATCAACGGGAATGGAGAGCTGATCGGTACTGCATTCGACGGGAACTGGGAAGCCATGTCGGGCGATATCTATTTCGAGCCGAACATTCAGCGCACGATCTCGGTAGACGTTCGTTATACACTCTGGCTGGTAGATAAAGTCTATGGTGCAGAGAACCTCATCAAAGAAATGAAGCTGGTGAAATAAGCGCCGGTTAAGGAATAGTGAAAACGGGAGCTGTGATGGTTCCCGTTTTTTTGTGCCGTTTGAGGCCGCGAGTAAATTAGCAAATTTACTAACCGGTTAGTATTATTACTCCGGGCCCGCTTCGCCGTTACTACCGGAAAATTGATAGCTTTGCACCCGGAAATCTGTCCGACCGTTCGAACATCCGCTTAAATTATGAAACAACTGCTTGTCTTTTCGCTTTTTTTAGTTCTTGCATCGTCTTTTTCAGGCTGCAAAAAAGAACGTCCGTTCGATTACCGTACTAAATTCACCGGCAAGTTCACCATCAACTATTCCTATACGATTGAAGACGGGCAGGAAGTTCAGCAGGTCAATGAAACGTACGACGGTAAAATCGCTTACGATAATACGATCGATCGTGAGCACGCTGTTATCGACTATGGAAAGGGAACGCTCGAAGTTGTACTGACCCGCGATGGCAACATGCTTTTGCCGGACGGCGCCATGATCGGTGATTTTTCTGACAACAAAGACCGTTTTCGTGTAGCGCTCAGAAAAGCGGTATCTCCTGTCGGAACTGTTCTCACGATTTCCGGCGACCGGAAATAGAATACCTCGAAATTTTCTCCGTCGTACTAGTTCACTGATCACTCGCCGGTTGTGCGCGGATCTGCCGGATAAGCCTTCCTTTTCCCTTTGGGAAAGTGTTGCCGGCAGTTGTCTTCCTGAAGAAATGCCTACATTTGCGGTGAAATTTTAGATACAATCACACTACAAATGAAAAAAATCGTTACACTATTCGTCCTGCTCTCCGGAGCAGTGTGCTCTTATGCCCAAATGACCGGCTGGAGTACTTCCCGAACAATCCAGGTTGCCGAACACACCGGCAGCGATCTGTTAAACTACCAGCTCAAGCTAACGCTAGACACCCAGACGCCCATTACGGCCGGTGAAATGCTCACAGATGGCGCGGATATCCGTTTCACGGAAACCTGTACCGGTGGAGTTAGCTTTGACTACTGGATCGAATCCGGTATCAATACCTCCTCAACGATCATCTGGGTGGAAATCGACACGCTCCGTGCGAATGCAACGCGTACGATCTACCTGCAGTATGGCAACACTTCTGCGACACCGGTTTCTGCTATTGCAACGACCTTCCAGGGGCCGCACTCGTCTACCGACAGTGTGTCCAGCGGCGCCCCGGGCGGAGTAGGCGATTCCCAGCGTGGATTTCGCTTCTATCCGAACGAAGATGTATTGGTAACCGCATTTGGTAAGCGTGAGCCAACCGGAACAGATCGCATCATTACGCTGTTCGATAATGCAACCCAGGCCATTTTGCTCCAACACACCGTTCCCGGACCTGCGGCCCAGTATTCTTACAGCAATCTTCCGGCACCGCTCTGGCTCACCCAGGGAACGCAATACCTACTGGAAATGTACCAGAATGCTACCGACGGTTATTACTTCGGAACGTCTTCACAGATAGGATCGCACCTGACCTACCTCGATATGCGTTACTGCAATGGCTGTGACCAGAATACCTTTCCGCAGAATTACCTCAATCAAATTCACTACGGAACGCCTGATTTCTGGTACTATTCCAAAACAAATGCGGCAATCGCTCCGACCTACGAGCTGGACAGTGCTTTCAGACTGGGGCTTACCGCTGCAACCGTTTGCCAATTCGATACCACGCAGATCATGCTGCAACAACTGGGCGGAACAGCTCCGTTTACCTACACCTGGACCGGAGCGAATATAGCCGACAACACCGTTGCAAGCCCGTACATCGGTATCCAGGCTCCCGGATCTTATTACGTGACTGTTGCGGATGTTTGTGGCTACGGACGTACCGATACGATCGACGTTGCGATGCACAACCTGCCGGTACTGATCGTACAGGCCAGCGACTCGCTGATCTGCGATGGTGAAAGCGCCATTCTGAGCGTCACCGGTACGACAAATTACGCATGGGAAAATGCTTCCACCAACGATTCCCTGGTCGTTTCGCCTTCAGTTTCCACCTGGTACAGCGTTACAGGCACAGACCTGAACCTCTGTTCGACAATCGATTCACTTGAAATTGCTGTCAATATTCCATTAACCGAAACATTCGACGTGATGATCTGCACAGGTCAGTCTTACAACGTAGACGATCATAGCTACAGCGTAAGCGGGACCTATATCGATACTCTTGCTGGAATTACTTCCTGCGACAGCATTGTTACGACCAATCTTATCGTACGTCCGCTGGGACAAGGCTCACAGACTATTGAGCTGTGCTACCTCACTTCTTACACGATCGGTCAGCATACGTATACGCAGAACGGCGTTTACATCGATACCATTCCCGGATCAGTTGTCTGCGACAGCATCGTTACGACCACCATTGTTGAGCTGGACGAGATCGATTCGGAATTCCAGCTGGTGGGAACCACGTTTGTTGCCGACTTTGGCGGAGATACTTATACATGGATCGATTGTGCTACCAATACGGCAATTCCGGGCGCTACTACATCCGTGTTTGAGCCCGTAGCGAACGGAAACTATGCGGTTATTGTCGGAATTGGGAATTGCGCAGACACGAGCGATTGTATAGAGCTCGATTTCCTCGCGCTGAGTGAGTTTGACCTCATTGAGAACATGGCCGTTCATCCGAACCCTAATAATGGGACCTTCAGTATTCAGTCTTCCACGACACAGACCGTGAGCGTGATCGATGCGCTGGGGCATGTGATCAGCACGATCGGCCTGATTGCAGGAACGGCACAGCAGGTCGAACTAAAAAGCCTGACTCCGGGTATGTACTTCGTTAAATCCAGAACAAAAGTGGTGCGACTGATCATTGAATGATCGCTTGTATACTATAATAGCTAACGTCTCCGGAAACGGAGGCGTTTTTTTGTGAATGATTTCCGGCTATTCGATCGGATCGAACTAACTGACAACTACGAGCTGGTACTTTATCAGAGTGAATTTGCAAATTCGTGAATTCGTAAAATTACGTCACGATTTCATTGTGTTGCCTTTAAGATGCGATCCTGTCTGTATAAATGTATGGGATCAATCTTTTTTTTTGCAAGAAAAAATCCCGGTCGAACACGCCAACCGGGATCTGTAAATCAGATTTAAATCTTACTGTGCCTTGTAAAAAGGAAGCTTTACAACTTTCGCTTTGATTCCTTTTTCGCGGATCTCTATGAACAGTTCCGTATCGACTGCTGCGTGCTCGATACTTACATAGCCCATTCCGATACCGACTTTCATCGATGGCGACATTGTTCCGGAAGTTACTTTTCCGATCACATTCCCGTTGGCATCCTGTATCGGGTAATCGTGACGGGGAATTCCGCGGTCGATCATTTCGAACGCCACCAGCTTTCTGTTCACACCTTCTTCTTTTTCGGATTTGAGCTGATCGGAGTCCGTAAAGGTCTTGGTGAATTTAGTGATCCATCCCAGTCCGGCTTCGATCGGGGAAGTTGTATCGTCGATGTCGTTTCCGTACAGGCAGAATCCCATTTCGAGACGGAGTGTGTCGCGTGCTGCCAGACCGATAGGCTTGATGCCGAATGCTGCGCCTGCTTCAAATACTTTGTTCCATACCTGTTCTACTTCGCTGTTCTTGCAGTAGATCTCGAATCCGCCTGAACCGGTATAGCCCGTTGCGGAAATGATCACGTGCTCGATCCCTGCGAAATCGGCTACTTCGAAATGGTAATACTTGATCGCCGAAAGATCGATGGATGTCAGTGACTGCATCGCTTCAACGGCCTTCGGCCCCTGGATGGCGAGCAGGGAATAATCGTCGGAAAGATTGCGCATTTCGGCGCCTTCCGTGTTGTGTTTGGAGATCCAGTTCCAGTCTTTTTCAATGTTGGATGCATTCACAACGATCAGGTACTGCTCTTCTTTTATGCGGTAAATGATCAGGTCGTCGATGATTCCGCCTTGTCCGTTCGGCATGCAGGAATACTGCGCGCGGCCGATCGTCAGAACAGAAGCGTCGTTGGTGGTTACTTTCTGGATCAGGTCGAGCGCTTTCGGGCCAGTGATCAGGAATTCACCCATGTGAGACACATCAAAAACTCCCACACCGTTGCGAACCGTTTCGTGTTCTGCTGTAACGCCTTCGTACTGAACAGGCATATTGTATCCGGCAAAAGGAACCATTTTCGCTCCAAGGCCTTCGTGAATGTGGGAGAGTGCTGTGTTTTTCATTGTTTACGGTTTAATTTCAGTGTGACAAATGTACTATTTTGTTTCATTAAGGGGAGTCTGCGGCAAAAAAAGCATTCTAGGTGAACTACTTTCGGATAAAAACGTTGAATTCTGTTTCTGAATTCAATTATTTTGATAAAATCATGAAATTAACAGGGGTGTTGATAAGAAATGAGTAAAATTTCGTGAATGACCCCTCTTAAAAACATACCTTTGTCCAAAATTTTGAGTTTTATGGCAACTAAACGTCTGCAAGCGTACCACGATGTACTGAATCGTACACCAAAACACATCGAGTTCGATGGGAAGAACTCCGACCTTTTCGGGAAAAACGTATTCCACACGGAGATCATGCGCGAATACCTTCCTTCGGATGCGTATAAATCTATGGTTGATTCCATTCAGCAGGGAACGCGCCTCGACCGCAAAATGGCCGACCAGGTCGCTTCCGCGATGAAAGACTGGGCGCTTACGAAAGGTGCCACTCATTATACACACTGGTTTCAGCCATTGACGGGAACAACTGCTGAAAAGCACGATGCGTTCTTCAAGCCGGTAGGCCCGGGAAGAGCGATCGAGAAATTTGACGGAGAACTGCTCGTACAGCAGGAGCCGGATGCTTCCTCTTTCCCGAACGGTGGAATCCGCAATACCTTCGAAGCGCGTGGCTATACTGCATGGGATCCGTCCTCGCCGGCATTCGTGATCGGCAAAACATTGTGTATTCCAACAATTTTTATTTCCTATACGGGCGAATCGCTTGACTACAAAATGCCGCTTATCAAAGCCTTGCATGCAGTAGACCAGGCAGCGGTTGAAGTGTGCCAGTATTTCGATAAGAATGTCGATAAAGTAAACGCAACCCTTGGCTGGGAGCAGGAATATTTCCTGGTTGACCAGGCGCTTTTTAACGCCCGCCCCGATTTGATGATGACAGGCCGTGCGTTGTTTGGTCATTCACCGGCGAAAGGTCAGCAGCTCGACGATCATTACTTCGGTTCCATTCCGGAACGTGTAACAGCGTTCATGCGCGATTACGAAACAGAAGCCTTATTGCTCGGAATTCCGGTAACGACGCGTCACAACGAAGTTGCGCCCAACCAATACGAGTGCGCGCCGATCTTTGAAGAGTGTAACCTCGCCAACGATCACAACCTGCTCTTGATGGACATCATGGAAAAAACGGCGCGTAAGCACGATTTCCGTGTATTGCTGCACGAAAAGCCGTTTGCAGGCGTGAATGGTTCCGGAAAACACAACAACTGGTCGTTGAGCACCAATACAGGTGTGAACCTGCTGGCTCCGGGGAAAAACCCTAAATCCAATATGCAGTTCCTGACGTTCTTTGTCAATACGATCAAAGCCATTCACGACCATGCGGATTTGCTGCGTGCGTGCATCGCATCTGCTAGCAATGATCACCGCCTGGGAGCGAACGAAGCACCTCCGGCCATCATTTCAACCTTTATCGGAACACAGCTTTCCGCCGCGCTCGACGAGCTGGAAAAAAGCGTGAAAGCCGGTAAAATGACACCGGAAGATAAGACCGAGCTGAAAATGAACATCGGCAAGATCCCGCAGATCATGCTCGACAATACCGATCGCAACAGGACATCGCCGTTTGCCTTTACGGGAAATAAATTCGAGTTCCGTGCTGTTGGATCTTCCGCGAACTGTGCTTCTGCCATGATCGTGTTGAATACCATTATGGCTAACCAGCTGCAGATCTTCAAAAAAGACGTGGATTCCCGCATCGATAAAGGAGAAGCCAAAGACGAAGCCATTCTGAAAGAACTGCAGAAGATCATCAAGGAATCGAAAAAGATCCGCTTCGAAGGAAACGGCTACGGCGACGAATGGGTGAAAGAAGCGGAAAAAAGAGGATTGAAAAATCTGAAAGATACGCCGCGTGCCCTGAAAGCATGGAGTGATAAAAAAGCGATCAAGGTATTCAACGACATGAACGTCCTGACGCCAAGAGAGCTCGAAGCACGCCAGGAAATCGAATACGAAAGTTATATCCTGAAAATGCAGATCGAAGCGCGTTTGATGGGCGATCTCGTTCAGACACACATTATTCCTGCGGTGGTTGAATACCAGAACCGTTTGCTGAAAGGCATCGAAGGCATTCTGAACGTGATGGGCGAGAAGGTGGGAAGAGAAACTGCAAAAGCACAGATCGACCTCGTTACCAAGATCTCAGGACACCTCAATAAAATGAAAGACAACTGCGATACCATGCTGCAGGCGCGAAAAGTGGCTAACAAAGTTGAGCACGCGGAAGCCAAAGCAATTGCGTACTGCGATGACGTGAAGGTTTATTTTGATGAGATCCGCTACCACGCAGACAAGCTTGAATTGCTGGTAGACGACGAATTGTGGCCATTGCCGAAATTCAGAGAAATGCTGTTTACGCGTTAAGCGGACCGATAATGAATGCAATGCCTCTTCTGTGATCCGGGAGAGGCATTGTTATGAATACGACTTTTACTGATCAGCCATCCAAAATCAGAACCAAACTCCTATTTTTAACCCGTAATTAAACCTGAACAACTGTGAAACTTAAAACCGCTGTACTGCTGCTGGTGATCGGAGGCTGCTTCATGGCACTTGCCGATATCATGAGCTATGCTTCTTTCCTGATCACGCGTCCGAAAGCAAAATTTGAAATTTCAGACCTTGCTTACCGGCTTGCTCACCTGGCTACCGTCGTCGGCTTTATTCTCTGGGGATTAACTTACCTAAAGAAAAAAACGGTGACAGCAACACGGGGCGCTTCGCTTCTGATAACGATCGGAGCCGGTATCTGGCTGCTTAGTACGGCTTACTTTTATGTGAAAGCGTACGGGGATTTTTACCGGATGATGAATTACGAATACATCCTTTACAACCTGATAGAGCTGCTACTGCCCGTTACGATTTTCCTGTTCGGTTTATCGCTGGCAGGACAAAAGCAGCGTATTAAGCGTGCGGCATGGTGGCTCGCCATCGGTGGACTGATGTATTTCTTCATGGTCTTTTTCAGCCGTGTGGTCGTTATTGCAGCCGGCGGACTTTCCGGGATGAACGGTTGGCGGACAATGGCCAACTGGCTCGGGCTGGGAGCTATGCTCTTTCCGTTGGGCATTGCTTTGCTTGGAACGCTGCTGCCAGACCGCGATACCGCAGAAACAGATCCCGAGGTTACAGACGACCTGCTGGAAAACTCAGCAGATTTGCTCGACGTCACTATTCCTGTAATAAAACCAGTGTCAGCTAAAACAGATGAGCCGGAAAACCGTATCCGATGGTGGCTGGCTACTTTTCTGCTTGCGTCCATTCCAGTCGTGGGAACGGGCTTCCTGCTGTACTGGTCGATCTCCAGGCAACAGGTTCGGCGTGGCAGCTGGGCGGCGGCGAATATGGTCATTATGACTTTTTCTTCCATTGTGATAACGCTTTGGTACAGCAGTCTTGTTACAGAGTTTGTTCCGGCACTTTCCCTGGGTGTGGTACTGATCATCGTTATCGCCGTCATGGCAACACTGGCTATTATCGCAACGACTTTCAACCACCGCAACCAGGAAAATCTCGCGCCGGGGATAGACGACGATTCGCCCACTATTTCTGAGTGGATCGGGTATTTGCTGCTGCTGCTGATCCCGCTTGTCGGATTGATCTGTCTGATCGTGTGGGCTTCCAGCAGTGAGAATGCCTATCGTCAGAAATGGGCGATCGCCCGGCTGATATGGGGCGGAGTTATGCTGCTCTACTATTTCTTTCTCATGAATGCAATCGAAATGTTCTCCGTTTACAGCCGAAATCCCGAATACCTGAACTTTTAACTGTACCGGATAAAGCCGTTTTGTTTCTGATCCGATGATTGCCGCTATTGCACCACTTCGAAATGGCTGGAACCTGAAACCGATGAGATCGATTTTAAACGGCTGCTAGGAACAAAATGCAGGTGAATTCTTTCCTTCTTATTTCTTCTCCAGACCGGTATTTTCAATTATATTACCATTATATTTCCCGATCGTCAACGTTTATAATAGGAATTCAAGAATTGCCCGCAGCCGGAGTATCCCCGGGTGATCTCCGGGTAACAGGCGGTTGATGCACGGGTCTGGCACTAGGGACAGAGCTTGTTTCCACCAGTTATTCACGAGGAAGCTATTAGTGATCTATACACTATACACTATACACGGGGAACGTGTGGTGTTTGCGTACTGCCGACTATAAGAACTACAGCTGAAAAAATACCGCTCAAATGAACCGAATCGGTTCCCGTTTGTATCACCGTCTTTAAATACATCCGATCATGAATAGATTCCTGTCTTTTTTTGTCCTTTTAACGGCTCCGTCGCTGTTCGCCCAGACAACCATTATTGCACATAAAAGCCACAGCGGAACGCTTTCGACTTTCGCTTACGCGCCGTCCGGTAATTTTGGCGAACCGCCGCCCAGGCTGGTAAGTGTTACGAAAATCAACGATACGACGATCATCCAGCACATAAACGACATGGGATTTATCTACGACGATACGATCTACAATCACCCGATCTTCAGCGATCCGAATATGTCGGTCGACACCATGCAAAAAATGTACTACCATGCGGTCGAGTTCAAAGGCTTTGAAAAAAAGATAGTAGAACCCGTAATGGAGGAAACGCTTCCCGCAAAGCAGAAAGCCGAGCCGGATCAGGGAAAAACCAGGGACAAGAAGGCTTCCACGCCGAAGAAGCGTAAAAGCAACCTGTTCGTGCTCTGGATCATCGGTGGCGGAACGTTTACAGGAGCGATGCTGCTTTCCCGCCGACGTAAAGGCAAGCTGGCTTCCGCCTGATCGTTCAAAAACAACTCCTGAGCTCCTATCGTCATAAACCCTTATATTCGAACTCAACATGAAAACACTTCTTCCGATCTTTGTCCTGCTTGCAGGAACAGCTTTTTCGCAAACAACACTGATCGCGCATAAAAGCCACAGCGGTACTGCTTCTACCTTTGCTTTTGCCGATCCCGGGAATTTCGGGCTGCCGCCCACGCGCCTGGTAAAGGTCACAAAAGTGAATGATACGGTAGTTGTTCTTGCCCATGATAATTTTGCCCGGCAGTGGACCGACACGATCTATAATCACCCGGTTTTCAGCGATCCGAATATCCCGGTCGATTCCATGAAAAAAATGTACTACGATGGAGTAGAGTTCAAAGGCTTTGAGAAAAAGGTTGTGGAACCCGTAATAGAAGAACCGCTTCCCGTAAAGCCAAAGGCCCAGCCTGACAAAAAAGAACCACAGAAAACAACGACTTCCCATCCGAAAAAGCGTAAAAACAACCTGTTGCTCCTGTGGATCATCGGCGGTGGAACGTTTACCGGAGTCATCCTGTTTTCCCGACGTCGTAAAGGCAAGTTGATCTCTGCCTGAAGAGAAAGGAGCTATTTCGTTATAAAAAATAACTCCTGAGCTCCTGTAGTCTTAAATTCTTAATATTCTGATTTTGAAAACACTTCTTTCGATCTTTATGCTGCTTGCAGGAACAACCTTTTCGCAGACAACGCTGATCGCTCATAAAAGCCATAGCGGCAACGCTTCTACTTTTGCTTTCGCCGATCCCGGGAATTTCGGTGCGATCGAAATCGATCAACATCTTAGGCAGTCAATGCCTTTGCCTGTGATTGTTAAAGTAACGAAGCTCAGCGATTCAACAGTCATCATGACCTCGAAGCAGGAAGAGATCCTGAAAACCGATACGATTTATCGTCACCCGATTTTCAACGATGCGAACATATCTGTGGATACGATGCGGGCAATATACCCGGAGATACAGTTCGAAAATTTCGAAAAGCCCGGAACGATCAAAGCTGCGCCTGAACAAAAAACGCCGGTTAAGAAAAAGAGTACAGCGCCTGTAAAGAAACGCAGCCTCATTTGGTTGTGGATCATTGGCGGTGGAACGTTTACCGGAATACTGGTTACTTCCCGCCGGCGTCGTAAGGTAAGCGTAAAGTATGCGTAACTATTTCGGCTGGCTCGTCTTTTTTTCGGTAGCGTGGTGGCTCGTTCTGCTGCCTTACGACTACCACGTGCTGTCGGTTCCACTGGATGTCATTCATGCATTTGCCTATAGCGTGATCACTCAGATCGCAGGGCCGTATACCTTCCAGTCCGACAGCAGCGGCATGTACCTGTTGCTGCTCATCTGTCCCGTTCTGGGAGCAGTGACAGCACTAAGCATCCTGCTTCCTGGCGCTAAAAAGCTCCGGGAAAGAGGATTGCGCTTTACCGCTGTGCTAATGAGGTATTTTATCGTGCTCGAGCTGTGGAAATACGGCTGGATAAAACTCATCAAACTGCAGTTCTACCTGCCGGAGCCCAATACCCTTTATTCGCCGCTGGGCGATCTTTCAAAAGACATCGCTTACTGGTCGGTCATTGGCAGCTCGCATTCCTATGTTGTTTTTATGGGGCTTGCGGAAGTGATCGCGGGAACGATGCTGCTGTTCACCCGTACGCGGTTTGCAGGCTTGCTGCTGGCGCTCGGCATCTTCGTCAATGTACTGATGGTTAATATTTCCTTCGATATTTCCGTGAAGCTGTTCGTCATTACGACGCTTGCAATGGTAGCAGGATTGCTGGCGGATTATCCAAACCAGTTCCGTTACCTGTTCGGGTTTCCGGTGAAAGAAGAAGTTAAAGTAATAACCGCTAATAATTCGAAAAACAATTGGTTACATGCGCTGATCGTTTCTGTATTTGTAGTCGAAGCAATTTATCCGGCGGTGATCATGGAACATGTGAACGACGATGCCATCGCCCGACCGGCACATCATGGCGCGTATGCTGTGCTGAATCATGCTTCGATCCGCAGATTGTTTGTACACCGGCAGGGCTATATCATCTTGGAGAATGCCGCGGGCGAACGGCTGGACCTCAAAATAACATCAGCGAATAATGCTGTATTCGCACTGCTCAATGAGCGCGATCAGTCGAAAAGCTCGCTGACCTGGAATTCGTCGCGGGCTGTTACCTGGAAGAATAAAAAAACAGCCGATACGCTTTACCTGAAGGAATTGCCTTACAGGGAATTACCGTTGCTGCAGGATTCGTTCCACTGGTTTTCGGATGACTTTCACTGAATCCTTTAAAAATTCACGAAAAAGTAGTTTTAAACACGCGCTCGCTGGGATTGTATCGCTATATTTGCCTGTTCATAATCAGTCTAAATAAGATGCGATTAATTATAGCCGACAGTAATGAGATTGTGCGGATCGGGCTGCGGACCGTTCTTGCATCTGAAGCGAATGTGGAAATTGTCGGTGAAGCGAGATCAAGCAGCGAATTACTGGATATTGTGAAAAATTTCGGCACCGACCTTGTGCTGATCGATTATACTTCCAGCAACTTTTCCATTGACGTTATTCCCCAGGTGCTGCAAAAATATCCCGACGTTCAGATGGTGGCCATTACGCCCGAGCAATCTGCCCAAACGCTGGTAAATGCGCTACGGAGCGGGGTTAAAAGCTATGTCAAGAAAGACTGCGACAGCTCGGAGATCATTCTTTCGGTGAAGGAAACCTGGAGAGGCAACAAATTCTTCTGCGGACAGATTCTTGAAACCATCCGCGATGCTTCGATCGATGTGAACGATATCGATTTCGAGGCGTTTACCTGCGAGCCGATCACGCTTTCCGAACGTGAGATGGAGATCATTACACTTATCGCCGAAGGGCTTACCAACAACCAGATCGCCGACGGCCTGTGCCTGAGCAGCCACACCATTAACACGCACCGTAAAAATATCATGGCCAAGCTCGGTGTGAAGAACACTGCCGGGATCGTGATGTATGCTGTAAAAACGAACCTCGTTTCTCCGAACAAATTCCTGTTTGCCTCCGAACAGGGAAATTAAGCCCAATCTGCTTTTTTTCGGTTAACTTTGAACCTAATCGAACGTTCCCTGTACCGCCCTGAAAATTGAGCACAATGCACCATTTGTTTTGTATCCTGGCACTTTGTTTTTCCCTGCCCGTACTGGCGCAGTCGAATACGGAGGTTCGTCCTTCCACGACTAATTCGAACAATTCGAATTATCAGTTGAATACGAACAGCGTTCCCGTTGTGCTCGATAGCGTACGCTATGAAGTAACTCCGGCGGGCGATCAGCTGAAACAGGAGAAAGTCGTCAGCGGTAAAAACAACACCACGGCGCCGTCCAAAAAAACAGAGGAAAACCGCGAAATGGAGCTGAAGGAAGAAGCCCGTCCTGCTCCGGTAACCGATACGCAGGCTCCGGCAACGCTGAGAATGCAGGAGCAGTTCCAGTCCAACCAGATGAATGCTTCCCACCAGTATTCGCGCCGTTCGGCATCACCAGTCGAACAGATGAACATGGATCAGAGCGTTCAGTATTATCAGAAAGCTGTTCCCGAATCGTTTGAAACCCATTTTTACACCTACCTCGCCGGTCATTACAATGTGGATCTGTATCCCGAGCTCCGGGCTGCCGCGGCAATCGACGGTGAAAACACAGAAGTAAAAAAGCAGGAGGCCGCTTATTTCATCATTATGAGTGAAACCGATTCAGCCGTTGGCAAGATCCGCGAGCTGATCGACAGCGAAGTCATTTCGCCCGGACAACTGGCGTACGCGAACGACCTGCTCGTTTCCGGACAGGAGAACTCCACTATTGTGATGCATGGCTTCGACGATATGCTTTCTGCTTACTACGTTCAGAACAACAGCGGTGTCCGGCAGGATGTCGAATTGTTGTCGCTCGATTTTATGCAGAGTCATCTTTACCGGTCGCACTGGACGAACAAGGATATGGTGCTGCCGCAAACGGAAATGATCGACACAGCTTATCTTGCGGAGCTTTGCAGGCTCAATGCCGATCGTACGCTGCAGCTTTCGCTCACCATTCCGAAAGATTATTTCACCGGTATTAAATCGGAGCTGTATCCTGTGGGACTGACTTTTCAGTACTCCGAAACGCCCGTCGACAATTACACGAAGAACAACGCGCTCTGGATGTCAGAAATGAGAAAAGAGCTCGTACATCATCCTATGAACGACAGCGGGGATAAATGGTCGCCGAATTACCTGCTCATGATGATCACGTTGCGCAAACAGCTCATAGAGCTCAACGAGCTGAAAAGGGCAGAGGTGCTCAACCAGGCCATACTCGAGCTGGGCGCGCGTAACAATGCCGGAACGAAAGTGAAAAAGTACACCGAGTAAATGCGCCTGTTCAAAAAGGAATACGGCTCCCTTTCCGACGAACAGTTGGTGATCGCTATGGCAGGCGGAGACCAGCGCGCGTTCGATCAGTTGTACGGAAGGTACGCAAAGCCACTCGTTTCCTACTTTATGCGCATGATGTGGAAAGACCGCGAAAAAGCCGAAGATTTCGTACACGATCTGTTTACGAAGCTCATTCACCGGCCTGAATTGTTCGATCCTTCGCGTTCCTTTAAAACATGGGTGTATTCGGTTGCGAACAATATGTGCAAAAACGAGTACAAGAAGCAGGAGATCCGGAAAAACACGAGCAACGGGCTCGACAGCAGCTACCCGGTTTCCGACAGCTCGAAAAATACGATGAACGAGGCGCACAATGCCTTGTTTAAGGAAGCATTTGAAGGACAGATCTTAGTGCTGGACGCCAAACACCGGGAAGTGTTTGAAATGCGGCATTTTGACGGCTTGTCGATGAAAGAAATTGCAGAGGTGCTCGACATCAGCGAAGGAACGGTCAAATCGCGCCTGTTCTACGCCACGAAGTACCTGGCAGAAGGATTAAAAGATTTTCACCCTGCGCATACGGCGTAGAAAACTATAAAACATTAACGACGGATGTAAGTTCGTCACAACAGCTGAGAAAATGGAAGCAGTAGTTGAACAGATCATTAAAAAGCGCACCTACGGAACCCTTTCCGAAGAAGAGCGCAACGTGGTACAGGAATGGTGCGGCTCGGAAGAGGAATTCGTGCAGATGAAGCAGTTTTTGCTGGAAGTCGACAGCATGGCCGCCTCTATGCGCACAGCTCCGAACACGGAGATCAAAAAGAGCCTCGACTCGATCTTTGCAGCCAAGCACGGAGGGATCCGCGCCAACTGGACATCACCCGCAGAAGCAGTTGCAGCACCTGTGCAGGCGCCGGTTATTCCGCTGTATCAGCGCACATGGGTGCGCGCAGCGGCCGTTGCATTGCTGGTGCTGGGAACGGTTCCTTTCTGGAACCTTGCCGACCATGAGGTTGCACATAAATCCCAGGAACCTGTAGCAAAGCTGGAAGAGCCTGCAGCGCCGGCCGGAACGGCACAGGATGTAACGAAAAGCAAGGCGCCAGTTGCACAACCAACTGTAAATGGTACCACTGAGCAGGAAAACGCAGCAGTGGCAGATGAATCGGAAATTTATTCCGCGCCCGCATTCAAAACAATTGCCGAACCTTCCTTTTCAGCGGAAAGATACGCGCCGGAAGACAAAGCTGATGCCGACCAGCAGAACAGAGAACTGGAATGGAACGGTGTGAATGAGGAGCTGGACGCCATGACTAAAGTAAGCGCAACAGCTGGTAGTTACAGTTTTACAACTGCCGGAATGAATGCCGATCTGAATCCATACAACAAGGACATGGCCGGTGTAAGCGCTGTTTCTATGGCTGCGCAGCCGGATGAGCTGTTTGATTTTATCGTTCCGGCATTTTAATCGTTAGCAAATAATTCAGTAAGATTCAATTACCATCATCATCTTTTGACTGTTGTCTCAGGACTCCTGTACAATCTCTTTTAAATTGGCTTTAATCTCGGCGATCCTGTTCAGCTTTCCGCGCTCGCGGATGTTTTTAGAAGTCTGGCTGTAGAATTTATGCTCCTTTTCAAGGTAAGCCAGTTGAAAATTCATCCATTCTTCTTCCGACATAGTCGTGCCGAAAGCTGCCATTTCCTGGCGGAGCTTATCCGCTACCATAAAGTAATCCGCGCGGCCGAGGTAATCGTGATCGGCGTCACAGATGATCTGTTCCAGCAGCGTTACCGGCTCAACGCCGTGACCCGTGGCCAGGATCATCGAACGGATGGTGGCGATCTGCGCATCATCGTAACCGTATTTCGGCAGTGATTTCTCCATCAGCCGGACGCCATGCAGCTCGTTGCGCTCGTAGGTAAAAATAAAGCCGGTATCGTGGTAAAGCACGGCTGTTCTCAGGAGCATCATTTCGTCTTCCGTCAGGCCTTCAAGCTTGCCGAGGCGTATGGCTGATTTTTCCACATTCAGCGTGTGAGCAAGGTCGTGATAGATCACTTCTTCCGGCAATGTGGATTTTAAGCGGTTGATAATATCGTTGCGCATGTGCTCAAAATCGACAGAGGAAATATGACAGCGCTTTCTCAGGTCGACGTTAGCAAGTTTTCCGTCGCCGTAAAGGCTGTGTTCGGTTTTCAGTTTCCGGAGTGCGTAGAGGTCCATTGTTCCGCCGCGTTTTTTGATGGGGACATTGCCGAGGTGGTCTTTTTCGAACAGGTCTCCGCAATCGTCTACAATGGCCTGCGAAACCGTGATCTCGTCAATTTCGCTGAGCTGTTGGGCACGCGCGGCAATGTTTACGGTATCTCCCCATACATCGAAGCTGTAGCGGGATGCGCCGATGATCCCGGCAACGAGCGGTCCGGCGTGAATGCCAATCCGTATTTCCCAGTAATCGCGTTTCAGTGCCCGGGCGACTTCTTTTTCATTGCGGAGAAAATCGCGCATTTCCAAAGCGGCGAGACAGGCGCGAAGTACAGGCTCTTCGTTGGTTTCGGTTACACCCGATAACGCCATGTAGGCATCGCCGATGGTCTTGATCTTTTCGAGCTTGTAGCGCTCGGTGATCTCGTCGAAGCGGGTGAAATAATATTCGAGCCGTTTTACAAGCTTTAGCGGCTTAATGGATTTGGCTTTCATGGAGAAGTCCACGAAATCAGTAAAGAGCACTACGCCCTTATCGATCCGTTTCGGGGAGAATTTTCCGTTGTTATTCAGGTCTTCGAGCACGGTTCGGGGAAGAATATTCCCCAAGAGCTGCGCGATCCTTCTGTCTTTATAATAAAGTGATTTGTAGACTTCGATCTTGGCCTGGATCAGGTGTGGATTGAAGGGTTTGCTGATGAAATCGACCGCGCCGCTGTGCAGACCGCGCAGGAGCTTCGAGCCCGTTCGTGCATTCTCGGTAATGACGATGCAATAGTTCGTGTGCGCCTGGTGTCCGTGGAGCAGGTCCTGGAAATCGTCCATCGATGTAAAATTCGGACTGTCGATGTTGATCAGGATAATGCCTGCTTCGCGGCGCTGGAGAATTCCGTGAGCTTCTTGTATCGAAGAGCAGGGCAGCAGGATGTTTCCACCGCCGCCAAGAATTTCGCGCAGAGCAGACTGATCCGTTTCGTTGTCGTCGATTATCAGTATGTTGATCAGACGTTCCATAGCTTTCCCCGGTATTAATGCGTTGAAAATACGTAAAAATGTTCGATCCCCCGAGTGAAGTTACTGATTGGCGGGATTGATTTTTTTTTCGGTAAAATTGAGTGTTTCAGACAACCTTATCGAGACTTTTTCGTTAATGATATTGTTAGTTTAAAGAGTGAGTTTTTCATAAGTTCTCACTTGAAACTTAACCCTTCTACTAAAGAGAGAGCACCCAAAAGGTGCTCTCTTTTTTTTACCGTTTTTCAGGATGATCGTCTCTTCACACACGGTGAAATCAGGATAATGTAAGATGATCGTATGATAATGGAAGGCGATGATGTCACAATGTAAGGTGATGGTGTCACAATGTAAGGTAATGGTGAGACAATGGAAGGCGATGGTGTCACAATGTAAGGTGATGGTGCCATAATGTAAGACGATGTTCTAATAATGTAAGATAATCGTTCGATAATGTAAGGCAATTGTATGATAAACCGGTTGTGATCCAAGGTCAGAATGCCATTCTTATTTCAAAAGAATATCGGTCCATATTTTTTTACAATACGGGCTGTTAAACCGTCAGCTGTGCCATGACTTCTTCCAGTTCTTTTTCTGCGTCTGTCAGCCCGAGAATGCGCTGAATGACGGCGTCCACGGTTGCGTCCGGGCAGGAGGCGCCGGAAGTGATCGCAATATTCATCGGTGTTTTATCCGGAAGTGGTGAAGGAACAAATTCGCGTTCTTTCGTATGGATATTGAAGCTGTAAAAACTACCGTCTTCCTGGATTTCCGAAACGTCTTTGATGAAAAAGACGGGGCATTTCTGTTCGAGCAATTCAACTAAATGGGTTGTGTTTGAACTGTTGTAGCCGCCCACGACAATGGCCAGGTCGAGGTCGGTTTCCATGAGCCCGAGCGTCGCTGACTGGTTATCGTTTGTGGCGTAGCACAACGTATCACGCGTATCGGCGAAGTGATCTTTTATAGCCGCTTCGCCGTATTTCTCCAAAACGACCGACCGTAAATATTCTGCGATTTCCTGTGTTTCGGTCGCGAGCATGGTTGTCTGGTTCACAACGCCGAGCTTACTGAAATGAATGTCGGGATCGAATCCTTCGGTATGTTTCCCGGCAAACAAGCGATAAAATTCTCCTTTTGTTTGTTCGCCGGTGATGCAGGCGGCAAGCAGCTTTGCTTCGTCCAGGTCTTTCACGATCACGGAAGGAGCAGTTGCGGCGCTGTGCGAAAACGTAGCACGCGTTTCTTCGTGGTTGTATTTGCCGTGAATGACGATCGTGTGGGCTTCCTGTCCGAGCTTTTCGGAACGGTTCCATACTTTTTCCACGAAAGGGCAGGTGGTGTTGTAGGTCGAAACGTTCACGCCTTTTGCAGTGAGCAGGGCTTCGATCTCGAGCGTTGTTCCGAATGCGGGAATGATCACGACATCGTCGGGCGTAATTTCATCCCAGGAAATGAGCTGCCGGCCTTCGGTATCCTGTATAAACCGGATGCCGTGCTGCATGAGGTCTTCGTTCACGCCGGGATTATGGATCATCTGGCTCAGGAGGAAAATGCGCTTTCCTTCGTTCTCGGCGATGGCACGGTAAGCGATCTCGATGGCATTTTCAACGCCGTAACAAAATCCGAAATGACGGGCAATGATGAGCCGAACGTTTCCGAAATCGAGTACAGTTGGCGTAAAATCGCGTTTTCGCGGATCCTGCAGCTTGCGGAAAGCTTTCACTTTGCTGATGATGGGGGAACGATAAAACTCCGGGATCTCGAACTGTTTCATGTGCTTTAATTGCAGCGTAAAGATAGTCATACCGAACGTAAAATTGAAAATGTAAAATGGAAAAGACGGACAGTCTGCCCGATGCTTGTCGTTATACCTACTTTTCTGTTTTATCGTTCAATTCGCCGGTAATTGCTATTTTTCGGCATGCATCATTCATTGTTACTTATACTGATCCTGCTTTTTGCGGTGTTCATGCTTATTATGCTGGGCCAGCGCCTGCGGATCTCGTACCCGATCTTCCTGGTTATAGCAGGACTTGGCTTCGCATTTATTCCCGGAATTCCTGAGATCTCGATCGATCCGGAACTGATCTTCCTGATCTTTCTTCCCCCGCTGCTGTACGAAGCGGCATGGAAAACGTCGTGGAACGATTTCTGGAAATGGCGCCGGCCGATCGCCCTGCTCGGTTTCGGGCTTGTTATTTTTTCTTCCGGTGCGGTGGCCTACATTTCAAGCGCTATGATCCCGCAGTTTACACTGGCGCTCGGCTTTTTGCTGGGCGGTATTGTTTCGCCGCCGGACGCGGTTGCAGCTGCTTCTGTTCTGAAAGGCATCAGCGTACCTACACGGATCACGACGATCCTCGAAGGAGAAAGTCTTGTGAATGACGCAGCCAGCCTTATCGTGTTCCGCTTCGCGCTCATGGCAGTGGTTTCCGGAACATTTGTTCTGCAGGATGCCACCACGAGCTTTTTTACCGTTACGCTGATGGGAGTAGTGGTCGGACTGGTCATTGCGCACGTTTTTTATGTCATTCACCGCTTCTTTCCGACAACTCCGAGTATCGATACGGCGCTGACGTTGCTGGCGCCTTATTTCATGTACCTCGCTGCCGAGCAGTTCCATTTCTCAGGCGTGATGTCGGTTGTGAGCGGCGGATTGTTCCTTTCTTACCGTTCGCACGAGCTGTTCAATCACCAGTCGAGGATACAGACCTATGGCGTCTGGAATACGCTTGGATTTATACTCAACGGACTTGTGTTCATCCTGATCGGACTGCAGCTCCCGGCTATTATCAACGGACTGGGCAGCTATTCGATCCAGGAAGCGCTCTATTATTCACTGGTGATCTGCGGTTGCCTGATCGTTTTGCGCATCTTCTGGGTGTACATTTTTACATTCCTTCCACGCATGTTCAGCAAAAAAGTCCGTGAGAAGGAACCCGATCCGACGTGGAAAGGCCCGCTTGTTGTCGGTTGGGCCGGTATGCGCGGCGTGGTTTCGCTTGCTTCGGCCTTATCCGTTCCGCTGATGCTTGGCAACGGAGAATTGTTCCCCGAACGGAACCTGATCCTGTTTATAACGTTCACTGTTATTTTCGTAACGCTTGTCGTACAGGGATTGTCGCTGCCATTTCTCATCCGTTTTCTTAAAATGGAAGAACGGGACGATATGATCCCGGCCGAAGAGCAGGAAGCGGCGATCAAGCTGCGCCTGATGCAGGCTGCCCTGAAACGTCTCAATGAGGAGCACAGCGGTGCTGTTTCAGAAAACGAGCTGGTGGAATTCTACAAACAGCAGCTGGAAAGCGATATTTCGATCTTTGTTCATAAACTGGAATCGCTGGAATGCGATGCGACTGAGAAGAATGAGATCGATCGCTACAAGAATGTACTTCGCGACCTGTTCCGCGTTCAGCGGGAAGAGCTTGTACAGCTGCGGAAAGAAAAAGTGTTCTCGAACGACGAATTGCGCAAGCACGAAGATTACCTGGACCTCGACGAATCGAAGATCGGAAAGACGACGTATTGAGGTGGTGTTGTGACAGACGATTAACCGTTGGATAGAGGAAATACAAATTAAAATTGGAGGGAATATTGGGTAGCGGTTGGGTCCCGAAAGCTTTCGGGATCCCAATTCCCCAAAAAATCAGGATTCAATATAAACGAGTCCTAAACTCCTGCAGTCTTAAATCCCTGATGTCCTAATCCCTGATTCAAGATTCAGAATTCCCCCATTACTCCTGCACTTTCACAATCACTTTATCAATCCGTGCGCCGTCCATGTCCACTACCTCGATCTCGAAATTCATCCACTGGATGACTTGTCCGGGCTTGGGAATGGAGCGTACTTCGTTCATAACGAGTCCGCCGATGGTCGTGTATTTCAGGTCTGTTGCCACTTCTTCGAGGTCAAAATGACGGAAGAATTCCGCCAGCGGATACTGTCCGTCGATGAGCCATGAGCCGTCTTCGCGCTCGACGAAGGAGAATTCTTCTGCATAAAAGTCGGAGAAATCACCGATCAGCGCCTGCAGCAGGTCTTTCATGGTAACAATTCCCTGCGTTTGCCCGAATTCGTCGGAAACGATCCCGTAGTGTACTTTTGAGGCCTTGAAATGAATCAGTACTTCGTAAGCAGAAATGTGTTCTGAAATAAAAGAAGGCGTCATCAGGTGATCGTCCAGCTTAAAGTCGGGCGAATTCAGATGACGGAACAGATCTTTCAGCAGCACAACGCCGACAACGTATCCTTTGTCTTCATCGTAAACAGGGTAGAGCGAGTGCATTTCCTGGTTCACGGTAGAGCGGATCGTTTCCACTGTATCATCGGAATGCAGGAAAATAACGTCGTTACGGTGCGTCATCAGCGAGCTGATCGTGCGGTCTCCGAGGTGGAAAACGCGTTCCACGATGTCCTGTTCGATTTCCTGTACTTCACCGCCTTCGGTTCCTTCCTGTATAATGGCTTTGATCTCTTCTTCGGTTACTTTGCTCTCCGGCGATTGCTTGATGCGGAACAGTTTGATGATCAGGTCCGTTGTTGCGGTAAGCGACCAGACGAACGGTGCTGTGATCCACGAAATGTATTTCATGGGACGTGCCATCGTTTTGGCGATCACTTCCGGGTTGGCCAGGCCTATTCGTTTCGGAACAAGCTCGCCCAGCACCAGCGAGAAGAAGGTGAGGCAGCCTACAACGACAATAACGCTCAGCGTTCCCGCATAAGCTCTTGTCGATTCGTACTGCATGAAAAAAGCATCTACATCTTCGGTGATGTTCTCGCCGCTGAAAATACCGGTGAGGATCCCGATCAATGTGATCCCGATCTGAACGGTCGATAAAAACCGGTTAGGAGAATGAATCGTCTCAAGCGCTGCTTTTGCTCCTTTGTCTCCGCGTTTTGCCGAAGATTCCAAACGGCTTCTTCTTGCGGAAACGGTGGCGATCTCCGCCATGGAGAAGATGCCGTTAATGAGTATTAGGATAAATATTATAAAAATTTCCATTGTCGGTTGACTAAAGTTTGCCCGGATAAACTTTCAGTGCCTCTTCCAGGCATTTCACGGCTTTTTTCAGTGAATCCTGGTTCAGTACGTAGGCAATACGCGCTTCCTGCTCTCCGGCTCCCGGTGTGGAGTAAAATCCGTTGGCAGGTGCCATCATAACGGTCTGGCCTTCGTATTCGAAATCTTCGAGCAGCCACTGGCAGAATTTCTCCGCATTGTCTACAGGGAATTTTGCAACGCAGTAAAAGGCGCCGCTCGGTTTCGGGCAGAAAACGCCCGGAATATTGTTCAGTCCGTCGATCATAATGTTGCGGCGCTCTACATATTCGGCAACAACATCGTCGAAATAGGATTGTGGTGTGTTCAGTGCAGCTTCCGATGCGATCTGGTCAATGGTTGGCGGCGATAAGCGCGCCTGTCCGAATTTCAGTGCGGCAGCCATCACTTCCTTGTTTTTCGTAACGAGGGCGCCGATTCGCGCTCCGCACATCGAATAACGTTTCGATACGGAATCGATCATGATCACGTTGTTCTCAATTCCCGAAAGGTTCAATACGGAAAAAGGCTGTGCGCCGTCGTAGCAGAATTCGCGGTAAACTTCGTCGGCAAACAGGAACAGATCGTGTTTCTGAACGATGTCGCGCAATTGCTCGAGCTCTTCTTTGGAATACAGGTAACCGGTAGGATTTCCCGGGTTGCAGATCACGATCGCTTTTGTTTTGGCCGTGATCTTCGCCTCGATATCGGCAACGGGCGGCAAAGCGAATCCGGATTCAATCGTCGATGTTACCGGAACAACTGTGAGTCCTGCGGTAACGGCAAATCCGTTGTAATTGGCGTAAAAAGGCTCGGGAATAATGATCTCGTCGCCCGGATTACAGGTCGTCATGAATCCGAAGATCAGTGCTTCGGAACCGCCTGTTGTAATGATAATGTCTTCGGGATTGACCGGCAGACCACCTTTCTGATAGGTTTCCGCGAGCTTTGTTCTGTAGGACTCGAATCCCGCAGAGTGGCTGTATTCAATGACTTTGTGGTCGAAATTGCGGATCGCTTCGAGCGCAACTGCCGGTGTTTCGATGTCCGGCTGACCGATATTTAAATGATAAACAGTTTTTCCCGCTTTCTTCGCTTTTTCAGCATAAGGAACTAATTTTCGAATCGGCGATGCAGGCATATCAATAGCCTTCTGTGAAATCTTTGGCATAATCCTCTTTTCTTTTTTAAGGTAGCCAAAAGTACATAGAATGTTGGAGTTTACGCGAAATTTCTCACATTTGCTTTATGAAACGACCGTTGTTTTTTGCGCTTTTCCTTCTTGTTTTGCTGGCTTCGTGCGGTGCGCCGCTGAAGGATACCACTGCGAGCAACAAGATTGAGGATAAAGGAAACAGCAGTCCGGGCGATGCAGAAGCAACGGACGAGCAGCCAAAGCCCGTCGCAGAGCAGGTTCGCACGGTTGCCGGTTTCCTGGTCAACAATGGCGATACGCTGGTAAAAGTCGATGCCTACAATAAAAACATCCGCTGGGAACTGAAATACGCAACTGCCGATAATTTCATGAAACGCGTTCTGTACGACACACTTAAAGCAGTTTATGTGCAGAAAAGCGTTGCTGAACGACTGGCGAAATGCCAACGTTTCCTAACCGCCAAAGATTCTTCACTGCATTTGCTGGTCTACGACGGTTTGCGACCGTTGTCCGTTCAGTGGGAAATGTGGATCGCGCTCGACACGATCCCGGTTGCCGACCGCGGGAAATTTGTGAGCAATCCGAAAAACGGGAGCGTGCACAATTACGGCGCCGCTGTCGATATTACGATCTGCAATTCGGCAGGGAAGCCGCTCGACATGGGAGCTGGCTACGACGACATCCGCAGGATCGCTTATCCGAGCCTCGAATCGGAATTCTTAGCTTCAGGCGAGCTGACCAAAGCGCACATTGCCAACCGCAACCTGCTGCGCAGTACCATGCGCTCGCAAAGCTTCCTCAATATCCCAACCGAATGGTGGCATTTCAATGCGTATCCGCGAGCGGTGGTGAAGGGGAAGTGGAAGATTGTAAGGGATGAGCTTTAAACAAGCGATCCGATGATTGGAATTATTTCAATAACTCTATTTGCGACCGTGACCGTCTTTATATCGGTGTTCACGTTTTCAAAAAAGAGTACCGAAACGAACTGGTTGCTGAGTATAGGCCTTACTGTGCTGGCAACTCTTACTATCTTTCTGGGATTAGTTGTCTACGTATCGGTAGTGGTGAGTAATAGTCCTTTTTGAATAGTACATGTGTTCACGGCCTCACAAGTTTGCTTATAGCTCTAACATGCCTGTAGGTAATTAGTCTTTGATGATCCGGAAAGTTTCTATTGTATCGGCGCGATTTACTTTCAGGAAATATATTCCGGCGGCCAGCCCGCTCATTCCGATCACTGCAGATTCGCCGGACGAAACCACATGTTGCAGGTTTTTCCCGGTGTTATCGAACAATTTCACTGTAAATTCTCCTCCTGACGTAGTGTGAACGTTTAGCTCGGTTTTGACGGGATTCGGATAGATTTCGATTCCTGTGAAACCGTTTTCCCGTAACGATGCAGTGCTGTCCGGACAATGAAAATCCAGGTCGACTTCCCCCGTAAACGTGCTCACGAAGTTCGGAAGGCCAAGCATTACCGGGCGATGCTGAAGGTAAAGGTAGTTCCGCTGGAAGCCGGCTGCTGTTCCTGCAAGGTCGGGAAATTGTATGCAATCGAGACTATCCAGCGAATAAGGTGATTCAGTCGTTACCGGAGGGTCGTCCTGTTTCCAGCGGGAAATGAGCAGCTGGTGATCGGGGGTTAGCCGCATCTGCCCGATGAACCCGTAGCCGTTCGGACTGCCATTTCCGAAGTAAACGCTGTCGAGGTCTACACGCGAAGCCGTGATATCCGCCGCGCTCAGATCGAATTGTGAAACCCGGCAGTATTCCTGGTCCCACATAGTGGCATACAGTTTCGTTTTGCTTCCTGAAAATGCGGTGGAATAAGCTATCTCGTTTTCACGCGTGGAAATGCTGTCGCGGAAAGCAAGTCCGCCGGTTTGCTGATCGAAATCAAACAAGTAGATAGCCTGAGTTCCTAATGCGGTATAACAGAGTATGTTTCCCGTTTCGGCAAAAGTGATGGAAGAAACCGGATCGTCCATGATTTCCGGCAGTAAAAATGAAGAGATGACAGGCGCCGACATCCCTGAAGCTGAAATCTCGTATGACCTGAATTTTAAAACAGTTCCTGCTACTTCCCGGATCAGCAGCCAGTAGTTTTCCTGGTTACAATGAATGGTAGCAGCCATACCTTCGGATGAATACTCGCCGAGCAGCACATTTTTTTCGGTAATATCTCCCAGCCCGTTGTTAAGTGTGATATCGATTTTGCTGTAGCTGAGCGTTCCTGATTCCGAGATAACAACCAAATAGTATTCGTTAGGGCGCGTGGGAATTGGAATGACGATACTTCCCTGTAATGCAGACTGATTCCCATTGATGCCAGAGCCGTTCGGCATGATGGCATGTTGCCTGTTCCGGACCTCAGTACCGTTCGAATAGAACAATAAATTGCCGGAGAGGTCAGATATTGCGCTGCTGTTTTCGATAGAAACGAGCTGGCCGTTGGTGTCGGCAACCGGGGATCCGGATGAAAAGTCGATACCTGCTTTGTGACCGAAATACCAATGCATGGAACGCGCGGTCTGGCCGTAAGAAACGGTGAAAAGTAATGCTAAGAGTAGAAATAGTGCCGGGTACTGTTTCATAATAGTTGATTTGTGCATCTAACGCAGCTTTTTCGATTTTATTATGGTGACATTCAATTGGAAGGATGACAGTTGTGTGGAATAAGCTGTAGTCATTTTACTAACGTAATGTTTTTTTTAATATTCACTTATCTTTTTTGTTGTAACCAATTGTTTGTCAAATTATTGATCCCTTAATTTGATTAATATTCCATTAAATCTATAGGATATGTGTAAAATAGTTTCGCATTTCCTTGCATGTTAGCTTTTCTAACCTTTACTTTGCAGCAACAAAACGAAAAAACATGTCATTCAAGACACAATATTTCAATAACGGCCGGATGTGCTGTAGAATACTTCGCCCTGCGCGACGGATGGAATAGTAGGTTCTAACGCGATCATACAGCCCTTCCGCACAACCGTCGAAGGGTTTTTTTATGCCTCATTTTTATAACGACTTATCATGAAAAAAATATACATCAACGAATCAGGGCCGCAGGTTTCGGCAGCCATCTACGGCTTTTGGAGATGGCAGCACGAAGATCTCAACCATTCGAAGCATTTCGAGGAAGTTGTCTTGTTTACGAGGGAGCTCGGCATTACAACCTACGATCTGAGCCCGGGATTTGCCTACGGACAAGTAGAAACAGAATTCGGAAAGCTCTTTGAAAAGGGTGCACTGGACCGCAATGACCTCGTGCTTTCAACCAAAGCGGGAATCCGTGAGTTTTCCGGGAGCCACGGTTCCGGACTTTTCTTCGACCTTAGTCCGCAAAACCTGATCAAAAGCCTCGACGAATCGCTCAAAAGGCTGCAAACGGATTCCATCGATATTTTCATCCTCGAGCACTACGACCATTTGTCCGATTTCGAGCAAACTGCTTCCGTACTGCTGAAATTGCAGCGTATGGGCAAGATCAGATACTTCGGCGTTTCCAGTTTCAACGTGTTCCAGCAGCGCCTGTTGTCCAATTATCTGTCGCAGCCGATTATCACGAATCACCTCGAGCTGAACCTGCTGGAAACGTCGGCGCTCCACGACGGGCGGCTCGATTTCATCAAAGAGCAGCACAGCAAGCCCATGGCTTTTTCGCCGTTAGCCGACGGCAGAATTCTGCTCGGAGAAGACGCGCAGGCTGTGAAGCTGCGATTGGCCCTTACGCAGATCGGTAAAAAGTACGAAGCCAATGTAGAGCAAACGGCAGTTGCGTGGGTGAACAAGCTCGGCGCGCTTCCCATCATTGGGAGCAAGGAAAAACGGCGCATCCAGAATGCCGCAACGGCCAATGCCATCAACCTGAGTCATGAAGACTGGTATTACCTCTACAACGCGACGAAATAAAGCGCCTGAACATTTTGAAAACAAAACGAAGACTATAAGTTGATAACGGGCAGAACAGGGAAAGTGCCGGAAACGGGCTTTTCCTGTTTTCCTACCGCTAGCAGCGACCGTGAACGGGATCCACGGATAGAGGTCCCGAAAAACGAGTAATCATTCTTAAAAACAATACATTATGTCATTAAAATTAGGAGATACGGCACCCGACTTTACAGCGGAGAGCACAGCAGGAACCATCAATTTTCACGAATGGCTGGGCGACAGCTGGGGCATTCTGTTTTCGCATCCGGCAGATTATACGCCCGTTTGCACAACAGAGCTGGGAACAGTTGCGAAGCTGCGCGATGCATTCGACAAGCGCAACGTGAAAACCATTGCGTTGAGCGTAGATTCGGTTGAATCGCACCACGACTGGATCAAAGACATCAACGAAACGCAGGAAACAACGGTCGATTATCCGATCATTGCGGATGCCGATTTCAAAGTAGCCGGCCTGTACGACATGATCCATCCGAACGCTTCCGATAAATTCACCGTGCGATCGGTCTTCATCATTGGGAAAGACAAAAAAGTGAAGCTTACGCTCACGTATCCTGCTTCAACAGGCAGAAACTTTGACGAATTGCTACGCGTGATCGATTCTTTGCAGCTGACGGCGGACTATTCCGTGGCGACACCGGCAAACTGGAGAAACGGCGACGATGTGGTCATTGCACCGGCCATTAAGGACGAAGACATTCCGGCGAAATTCCCGAAAGGACACACACGGATCAAATCGTACCTGCGTACAACGCCGCAACCGAATTTGTAAATTAAACAGGGGATCTGCAGGGCAGAGGCTGTATGTCAATAACGTGCTGCTTCCGTCCTGCGGATTGTTTTTTCTGACAACAATCTTGATTCCTGTATAAAAAAAGCCCCGCTCAACTACTGAACGGGGCTTTTCTATTTGAAAACGATTGATGTTATTTCTTTATGATTCGTCGCACTTTCGTGCCGTCGGTTCCTGAAACCTGGATCAGGTAAGTGCCGCTGGCTTCAGATCCGAGATCTACCACTGTCTGGCGGTCAAATGCCGATGATTGCAGCACACGACCTCTCGTATCGACAACGGTCAGTGTGTAATCGCCTGTAACGGGCATTTCAACGGTAAACGGCCCGTTGGAAGGGTTCGGGTAAATAAGGATCTGGCTTGCACTTGCTATTTCGTCCAGGCTAACCAGGAAATTCACGTCGTGAACGATCTGCCCGTTGCGGTTAATGATCCAGTTGGAAGGATCGATCGCCGTCAGGTTAACGATGTTTCCGGCATTCGGAACCAGGAACTGGCTGCTGGCGTCGTTGATATGAAAACGAATGGTTGTATCTGGAACACCCGAACGGTCGAAGCGGATTTCCAGATCATTTGTGAAGAACGGTGTTATGGAGCTCATGGAAGTCGTTTGATTGATCTCGATGAGCAGGTCCGGGCCTGCCATATTCCAGCGGGCAGAGTAGGTGGGATGGCCTTCGCCGAAGTACCATTCTTCCATGAAAGCCGTGAAATCCATTCCGGTAACGTCTTCCATTACGTGAATGAAATCCAGTCCCGATGCCGTGGAATCAGCATAGATCGTCTGGTAATCCCGTAGTCCCTGGAAGAACAACGTATCGTTGTCGATGAGAAAGCGCAGTGTGTGAATGATCGCCGCGCCTTTGTTGTAAGTCAGGCGGCTGGAAAAGATGCGTCCGTCGTTGAGGCTGTCCTGTACCCAGACGCTGCCGTCGTTGTCCGACAGGATGTCGTTGTGGCGGTCCTGCATATCGCCGGTTTGCTGCCCCGGGTACAATTCGGCCAGCATCAGGTATTCGGCATAGGAAGCGAAACCTTCGTTGACCCAGATATCGGCCCAGGAAGAGCACGTTACATGATCTCCGAACCATTGATGCGCCAGCTCGTGGGCGGTCAGCGTACTTTCGAAATATCCTTGCGTGGTCATAGTCTGATGCTCCATTCCACCGCTGATCGGCGCCATGCAGTGTCCGTATTTCTCATTGGCGAAGGGATACGGTCCGAACAGTTCTGCATACAATTCGATAAAATCGGCTGTTTCGTCGATCTCATCCTGGAAATTCGGGAGTGTTCCCGGGTTGTTGTAAATGAAATTCTGTATCGTTACCGGCCCTGAATTCGAAGGATTGGCGGTTATCGTGTAGTCCACGTATTCGGCGACAGCGACCGAGATCAGGTAATAATCGATCGGGTGACGGTGTTTCCATTCAAAGCGGTGCGTTCCGTTCATCAGGTCCACTACCTGCATCAGCACGCCGTTTGATCCGGCTTTGCAGGCTGTTGGAACGGTAATGTGCACATCACAGCTATCGGCTTTGTCTTTGAGCGACTGTTTTACCGGGAACCACTCGTATGCGGCAAACGGCTCGGAAAGTGACCACGTAACCTGGTTTCCCCACGAAGGCGAATTGTCATTGGTCATGCCGCCACCGCCCAGCGGATTGGTAGCTGCAGTTGGCGGAGTTCCCTGGTAGTCGACGACTACGTAGAACGATTGTCCGGCTGCAGTATTTACCGGGATTTTCAGTGCGGAAGCCACGCGGTTGTAAGCGACGGGCGTTCCGTTTACTTCAACGGAGTTGATCACGAAGCTTGGGAAAAGCTCTATCAAAGCAGTATCGAGGTTTTCGCGCGCTGAAGCCTGTATTTCCACAACGCCCGAAAGAGCTGTCGTAGTATTCGTCATGTGCAGGTCCAGGAAATAATAATGCACATCGTACAATTCCGTTTCGGCGATCTGTGCCACCGAAAAGGTGTTGCTTTTGACCTGGGAATGTGACTTGGTACGCGCGCAGGAGCTGTATTTATCTTCCTGGGCTACTGTCAATAAGGGAATGGCCGCAAGGGCGAGGAGGGAGAGTTTTTTCATAGTTTTTTAGCAATTGACCCAAAAGTAACAATAATCACTGTTAAAAAACTGACAGTTTGATCAACGGTAAATAAGTTGCCTTAGCACAGGAAATGAACAGCAATTCCCAGCCCGATGCCCGAGCCGATAATAAGCCATTTCCGGGATGGGCCTTTGTACTTTCCTGCTGTAGGATTGGTTGTGAGCAGGCCGATCAGCATGGCCATGATCGCTGTAATAAAAAGTTGAAACAGTACAACGACGAAAACGGGAGTTTCTTCTCCATGACCGGCTATCCAGTAATGAACGAAGCCAAGGAACAGGAGTGTGGAAAAATAATAGAGAAAGACCATACATCCGAGGTACGCGATGCGCAGTGAAAATAACAGGCCGATTGCGCAGATCAGTAAGCCACCCAGCGAAAACAGCTGCACAGCTGAAAGATCTTCGGATACGCTAAAAAAGTAAAGTGTGCCGATTATGATGAGAACAGCCGGCAGTTTTTGAAAAACGCTGCTCCACGGGTTGGTTTCAGGAGTATTCATAGGCGCTAAAAAGGTGGATTGAAAAGCTGCAGCAGTATTCCGGTTGCAATCCCCGCGGCAATGACGATCCTGTTCAGTCTGCGGGAATACGTGTATTTTTCCCTGAGCCGCTTGTCCGTTAAATAAAGCAGGAACAGAATAACAACTGCCAGGAGGAGCAGCACGATCACAAAAATGGCCATTCCGATGGTTTTCGGCCCCATAAAATGAACAGTGGCGATCGTGAGCATTCCGACATACCTCCAAAGCAGAAACAGCATTCCGATATAGGCGATCCGTTTGGAGAACAACAAACCGATGGCGCAGGCAAATAACAGGAACTGCATGAGTGTTTCAGCTGTATAAGCCCCAAGAAATACATCGGAAAGCTGCAGCATAACCAGTATGATCACCACTGCGACCAGTTTTTCGATCTGCAGTACCCAGTGCTCGGGCCTCAATTCATCGTCTGCTTCGGGTGGTTCGCTCATATCTTCGATTCCTTGCTAATTAATAATTCAGGCATTGATAATTACGTTAGTTTGTCTTCCTCTAAGATCTTGATAAAATGAAATCCGCGCGGCGCATAGCCCTGGTTGTAATAAAAACGGTGTGCCTTGAAATTATTCGAATAAGCGTCCAGCGTCATGACGTGACAGCCAAGCTCCGCGGCTTTTTGGTCAAGGTACTGCGAAAGCAATTTCCCGGCGCCAGTGCCCTGCGCGGCTTTGATCACGATCACGTTGTCGAGCTCGATGTAAGGACCGCACCACAATTTGGTTCCGTGCCAGTAACCACTGATGCCGATGCAGGTTTCGTTGTCGAACACCGCAGCCTGTCCGTAATTGTGCGGAAGCATGTTCTCCAGCAGCTCGCGGTAGTAAGCTGCGGTTAATTTCGGGTACAGCTCCTGCATCACTGCAAGCTGTTCCAGCATTTCATCAAGGGTTGTTAATTCTCTGACGATCATTCTTCTAATTTATAAATGGAGAAACAAGTTAAGTGAGTCAATTGAAAAGTCGAAGACCAACGATAACAAGCGTTTTCAATTTTACCTTTTCAATTTTAAATTCCCTTCAAATAGTTCCAAAATTCTCCGGTATTCGTCCGTCCAGGCTGCTGCGGATTGAAATCCATGTGCTTCCGTAGGAAAAACAGCCACGTTGTAGTTGGTTTTTCCCAGCTCGATCAGTCGCTGATTCAGCCGCACGACGTCCTGGAATTGTACATTGTCGTCTTTCATTCCGTGGAGAATGAGCAGCGGGCCTTCGAGTCCTTCTGCAAAATAAATGGGGCTGCTCTGTTTATAAGCCTTCGGGTCGGTCGCCGGATAATTCAGAATGTTGCTCGTGTATTCGTGATTGTAATGCTGCCAGTCGGTAACAGAACGCAATGCAGCTCCGCAGGCAAAAGTGCCGGGTGTTTTCATCATGGCCATCAGCGTGATGAAACCGCCATAGCTTCCGCCGTAAATGCCCACGCGGTTAGAATCGATGCCCAGTGTATTGACCAGGAACTTTTTTCCGTCCACGTAATCGAGCAGATCGCGCTCGCCCATGTGGCGGTAAACGGCTGTGCGCACATCGCGGCCATAGCCTTCGCTTGCCCGGTAATCGATGTCGATAACGGTATACCCTTTTTCGGCCAGCAGCTGGTGGAACAGGAATTCGCGGTAGTAATTGCTCCAGAAATAATGCGCGTTCTGCAGGTAGCCGGCTCCGTGAACGAACATAACGGCGGCTCCGTTTGGTTGTACAGGTTTATAAAGCCGCGCAGTAACGGATTTTCCGTCGGAAGCAGGTACTTGTACGATCTCGGGGGAAAGCAGCTGTAAGTTGTCGAAATCAGCAGTCGTGCTTTTGATAATTGGCTTCATAACGGCGCCGGGCTTGTTCGCTGCCGTGCAAAGCGTCGATGGCTGCGTTGGAGTCGAATAGCGGATTGCCCAGTTCGTCTCATCCGGAGATAAAGCCCATTCGATACCGAAATAGCCTTCGAACAGCGGTACCAGCTTGTCTTCTTTCAGCGAAAGTTTGTAGCCGTTGCGCACGCCCGGATGAATCTTATTGGCAATAAGGTAGAATGTCTGCTTGTCTTTGCTGAGGATCACGTCGTGTACTTCCCATTGGCCGGAAGTACGGCTTTTCTTCACTTTACTTTTGATATTCAGCGTATACAGGTGTGAATAGCCGGTTTCTTCCGATTGAAAGTAACAGGTTTCAGTGTCGATCCAGCCCAGTACGCCGTGCTCTTCGTTCCAGCCCGAAATTCCCGGGCCGCCGATCCAGGCTTCGTCGTGCTGGTGTTCGATCTCTGAAACACTTCCTGTTGCAAGATCGAGCAGAACGATCCAGCGGTCTTTGTTGTCGTAGCTCCGTACATCTACCAGCGCAGATCTGCCGTTGCTGTTCATAACGGGCGTATGCATTACCAGGTTTCGGTCTTTGTCATAATCGCCGGTAATGCCGTATTCGCTGAAATAGTCCGGGCGTTTGCGAATAGCTGAAAGCGCTGCGAACGAAACGAAATAAGCCGTATCGTGCAGACAATCGTAGATTCCCAGCCTGTGTGCTGCATCGGCGTCGCCTACTTTTGATCGGGCGGCAACACGGTGCGTAAAACCGTCGGCCGTGATGTGCTCGTCGAAGTATGTCGCGGCTTCGTTCGGGTAGGTGCTCAACCGGAAGGTGACGAACTGTCCCGAAGGCGAGATCGTAAGCTCTTCCAGCATTTCTTCTTTTGGGAAATAAACAGCTTTCGGGAAAGAGCGCTTAAAAGTATTGGCTTCCTTCCAGCTGGCTGCCGCTTCCTGGTCGCGGATTGCTGCAAAGAGTTCCAGCTGTTGTTTTGCAAGTGCCGATGTATCGTTGGATGTGCGCGGCGCCGTTCCCTGCACGAAATTGGTGAGCTGGCGTGTAGCGCCGCTGGTTTCGTCGAACAGGTACAGGTTGCCGTTTAATTCGTAACAAACATGCTGCTGATTGTGTAGTCGCTGCACATTCCGGATCCGTCCATCGACAGAAATGACTGTTTCCCGCTTGCTGGTTTTCAGGTTGTAGCGCACCAGGTCGCCGAAATCGCTGAAATACTGAACCGGCATGAGCGCCTGTAAACCGCTATATGCAGGAACGGAAGCGTGGTGCTTGAGAACGATCTCTATCGTATTTCTGTCCTTATTGTAGTAATAAAGCGAATTGCCCGGCTCATTGTTCGGGTTCCATTCAAAGAAGAGCTGACCGTTGACCGACCAGAACGGATTTACCGGAGCGTGGCCCGTAAATTCTTCGCCCTTCATGATCTCTTCCAGCTTGAATTGCTGGGAATAGAGCGCTGAAGGCAGGAACAGAAGCGCGAAAATGGAAAAGTGGAAGTGTTTCATCGGAGTTGAAGGAGTTGTTTGGCGTAGCGTTTCTCAAAGCTTTTTCTCATTGCTTTAATGGATGGACGTTCATCTTCGGCGTGAAGGTCCATGAGCAGTTTGAGCTCGGGCAGTAATTCCGGATGCGCCCTCAGGTATTGTTTCACGATCGCTTTGTAAGCGTTCACTTTCAGCGCAGGCAGCGATTCCGGGTTCTCGAAATGGGCAAACAGGCAGCTCAGGAATTCACCGTCCTCCTGTACGTTGGCTTTCACTTTCGTGAAAATATGGACCAGATTCCGCTGCACCGTATGGTTGCGCGTCGTTTGAAGGATGTCAATAAACTGCTGTTTCCATTCGGAAAAATCCGATCGCGTGTGCTCGTAAAAGTGCTGGGCGATCCACGAAGCGTATTCCGCATACGGGTATTCGTTCACTTCGATCTCGCTGAACAGGGCATTCCGGAAGGCAGGATCCGTTTTAAGCCGTGGAAATACCGATTTGAACTTGCGTCTGGTTTTAAAAACATCGAGAAAATCGCGTACTTCGGACATGTAAGGGCTTTGATACAAAGAAACTCATTTTTGGTGAAAGACAAAAGACTGGGGGACCGGAGACTGAAAGACCCGAGACCCTGATTCAAAATTTATAATTTTCTTTGTTCAAATTCGTCGCATGAAATTTCTTCTTTTTGCTTTTCTGCTTACTCTTTCGATTCCCGCAAATGCCCAATGGAGTGGCAATACATCGCCGTCTTACCCGGAGCTGATCGCTTATTACCAAAAGCTTGACCGCGAGCACCCGGAAATAGAACTATACGCCATGGGTGGATCCGACACGGATTATCCGATCTATGTTTGTATCGTCAACGGTGCGCAGGATTCGCTGAAGACCTTTGAAAAAGCGCGTAGCAGCACGACCATGCTCATCAATAACGCCATTCACGCCGGTGAGCCCGATGGTGTAAACGCCTGCCTGCTCTGGCTCGACAACTGGATACGGAACGGCAAGCAAACCAAAGGAATTCCCGTAATGGCGATCATTCCGGCCTACAATGTCGGAGGTATGCTCAATCGCTCGTCGTTTAGCCGCGCCAACCAGGATGGACCGCAGGAATACGGCTTTCGGGGCAACGGTCAGAACCTCGACCTCAACCGCGATTTTATCAAGATGGATTCCCCGAATGCACTTACGTTCGCGAAGATCTGGCAGGCGCTCGATCCGGATGTGTTCGTCGATACGCATGTGAGCAATGGCGCCGATTACCAGTATACGCTCACCATGATCGCTTCCATGAAAGAGCGTATGACGCCCGTTTTGCGCAGGATCACCCATGAAAAATGTATTCCCGATCTGACCCGGCAACTGGCGAAAGACAAGATCGACCTGTTTACGTATGTCGAGCTGAAAGAAGATACGCCTGATAAAGGAATTGTGGCGTTCAACGATCTGCCGCGCTATGCGATGGGCTATGCGTCGCTTTTTCACAGTTTGAGCTTTACGGTGGAAACGCACATGCTTAAGCCGTTTCCGAAAAGAGTGGAGGCAACTCAACGCTTCATCGAAGAGCTGGCAGACTGGACGGGGAAGAACAAAACGGCGATCGAAATGGCCCGCAGAGAATCGATGGCCTGGGCAAAAGCGCAGGAGTATTTCCGTTTTGACTACACGTTAACGGAAAAAGCCGATTCAGTCCTCTTCAAGGGATTCAAAGCGGTGTACAAAGCCAGCGAGATTTCTGGATTGCAGCGCCTGTCCTACGACCGCAGTCAGCCTTATCAGAAATACATTCCTCAGTTCGCCACGCATACAGCGACGGACTCTGTGAAGGTCCCGAAAGGCTACATTGTAAGCGTTGGGGCAGCTGATGTTATCGAGCGCTTGAAAGCAAATGGAGTCGTGTACAGGACCATCCGATCCGATTCTGCGATCCTGCTCACCACACTGCGGGTGAACGGTTACGAAACGGCTAAGTCCCCGTATGAAGGGCATTACCTGCACCATTCCGCTGTGATCGGCGAAGAGTCTGAAACGGTTACCATATTACGCGGCTCGGTCTGGGTTCCGGTGCAGCAGGATAGAAGCATATTTGTGCTGTCGGTGCTCGAGCCTGCGGCAGAAGACAGTTATTTCTCCTGGAATTTCTTCGACAGCTATCTGCAGCGCAAAGAGCATTATTCATCGTATGTGTTCGAAGACATAGCCGTTGAGCTGTTGAAAAACGATGCAGCGCTTGCGCAGGAATTTGCTGCTAAAAAGAAAGCAGACCCGGCATTTGCCGCCAGCGCCGAAGAACAATTGTTCTTCATCTACAAGCGCAGTCCGTATTTCGAAAAATCGACCGCCGGCCGGCTTCCCGTGTATAAAGTGTATTAGGCGGGCAGACGACTTCAAAACGTACCAGTAGGGCAGAGAAAACATTCTTTGTACGATTTCTTAACAATTTGAAGTCGTTCAAAATAAATTACGGGGACATACAGCCGGGATGTCCCCGGTTCATTTTTGAACCGATTTCAGGAATCAGGCATCCAAAATCAACCGTCAGAATATAGTTGTCCGCGTTTTGTCCCGATCACATGCTGCCCAGAATCCGATCTGCTGCCTATTTTTGCTTCTGAGTATGATCCGGCTTTCGGAAATACGCCTGCCCTTCGGTGATAATCGGAATAGGCGTACTTTTGACGGCAAAACCAAATGTAAACTATGAAATTATTTTTGACACTTTCCTGTGCTGTTGTTCTCCTGTTTAGTGCAAAGGCGCAGGATACGACATGGGTGCAGACTTTTACCTTCGACACGATCGTTTCAAGGCGTGCCGAATTCCAGTTCCCCGCTTCGCTCGATAACCAGCGCTTTGAGAAAGTGCTCATGTACTATAAGCTCAAATGCAGCCCGCTCACAACCTGGGACAGCTACAATTGCGGCGAATGGGATTACCTTACATATACACGCATTTTCGACCATACCGGCGTAATGGACTCTGTTCGTCACGATGGCTGGCGCTACCGTCTCAACACCCTGAGCCCGGAAACCGTAAGCTACCGCCAGGCCGCTTATTTCGACAAAAGATGGAAGGCCGTGGCACAACGCACACCGGGAACCGTTACCGCACACCCCGTTACCGCAACTGCTGCATCGCCATTTGCAGTGATGAACAGCGGATCGAACGGGAAAACCGTACAATGGATCATTTCTGCTTCCGAGCTGGCAGCTGCCGGGGCCGTAATGGGCGATATCCAGGGATTACAGCTTTATTTCGCTGATGCGATTACCCGAATGGAAGGTGTGAAGATCAGCATGAAAAGCAGCGCCGCAGCAACATTGACAGCCTGGGAAACAGCCGGGTTCACGACCGTTTACGACAGTGAACTTTCCGGAATTGTACCGGGATCCGGCAGTATTTACTTCAGCACGCCTTATAACTGGGACGGAACGTCCAACGTGATCGTGGAGCTGAGGATCGCGGATGCCAATCCTGCTGCCAGCCTGCTTTCAGTTAATGCACAACAGGCAACTGCAGGAAGCGTGCTCAGCTACAGCAACCTGAACGGACATTTCCGCACAACGGCCGCAAACCATGCTGAGATCAACCTCAGCAACTTCGACCTTGGAAACGATATGACCATTGCTTTCTGGGCAAAAGGAAACGGAAGCTTCGGTACCAATACATCCATCATCGAAGCGGTCGATTCTGTCGGACAGCGTGTGCTCAACATTCACATGCCGTGGTCTGACGGTTCCATGTACTGGGATGCCGGCGGATTGAACGGGTACGACAGGATCAGCAAAGTCACCAACTCCGCAGATATTGAAAACTGGCACCAGTGGGCCTTCGTTAAGAAAGCATCCACCGGGCAGATGTTCATTTACAGGGACGGCGTGCAATGGCACACAGGAACAGCCCTGACACGTCCGGTAGGAAAGATCGCGAAGTTCTTCCTCGGATCGGGCGCCAACCTTACAGATACTTATAAAGGTGACATTGACGAGTTCTCTGTCTGGACAACCGCGCTCGATGCCGCAACCATCGCCGCATGGAAAGACAAAAAGATCGATGCTTCTCACCCGAATTACAGCGCGCTCGAAGTATACTATGATTTCGACGATGTAGCAGCCGTTTCAGATAAATCAGGAAACAATCGACTGGGTATGTGCTCAGCAGACAATATGGTCCAGTGGGCTGCTTATCCCGTAGCTGGAAAAGTTGCCGGTACAGCCCGTCCCGAAGTTTCAGTGATCCAGGGAACGATGAACGCCGCTCCGGCAGATTCCATCCTGACAACTGTTTTCCCAACGCCGAAAGTGCTCTTTGAATACGCTCCTTCAGCCCACAGCTTCCACATCGTCGATAACGAGATCGTGTATGTTCAGGGAACCATCGATACACTGTCTGTTTCAGGTAGTACCATTAGTTCCGGTGCAAGCGGTTCTGATCTGACCATCACCAACGATTCCATTAGGTATTACGAGCAGGCGTTCGAAATTCTGCACGACGTAGAGATCGGACGTTACATTACGCCTTACGGAATTGGTTTCGACCTCGGCCCGCAGGGATTCACATGGATCTACGATGTAACCGATTATCAGAAATACCTCGGCGGTCTTGTTGACCTCGCTGCGCACAACACGCAGGAGCTGGTAGACATCCGCTTTGCATTCATCGAAGGAACGCCGCCGCGCGATGTACACAACATCGAGCCGATCTGGGCCAATTTCAAAAGCTACAACTACGCCGAAATGGCTAATGACTTGGTGCTTTCCGCAACGCCGATGATCTTATCCGATACATCTGAAATGTTCAGCATCAAAACACGCTTCTCCGGTCACGGACAGGTAGGGAACGGTGCGTGCTGCGAATGGGCGCCGAAAGACCACAAGATACTCATCGACGGCGTTCAGCGCTTCACATGGGACATCTGGGAAGAGTCCGCCTGCGGTTCCAATCCGAATACAGGTCAGGGAGGAACCTGGCCGTATGCCCGTGAGGGATGGTGCCCGGGAGATATGGTAAAAGTATACGACCATGAGCTGACATCTTACGTAACGCCGGGCGATACCGTGCTGATCGACTACGACATTACAGACGTTCCTGCAAACGACATGGGCCAGGCCGGTGGAAATTACATCGCTGCACTCGACCTCGTTTCCTATTCCGCGCCAAACTTCCAGCACGATGCGGGTATCGTTGACGTATTAAACCCGAACAAATGGGAATACTACCGCAAATGGAACCCGACCTGCTCCAATCCGAAAGTCATTCTGCAGAACACAGGCGCATTGCCATTGACGAAATGCAAGATCCGCTGCTGGGTTACCTATGGCAACTGGCAGGAATTCGAATGGACAGGAAACCTTGGCTTTTTGGAAAAAGAAATGGTGGAAATTCCATTAACCAATGCCGGATTCTGGTTTGGTGTCGACATGGCGAATCCTGTATTCAATGCACAGGTTTATTCCGTAGAAGGAACGCCGGACCTCGACGAATATGCACAGAACAACGTATTCACAACGCGATTCGAAGCAGTTGAAAGCATCAACAACCCGTTCTTTGTGTACTTCAAAACAAACAATAAAGCAGCGGAGAATAAATGGAAGCTCGTTGACAATGACGGCGCAACCATTTTCGAGCGCTTAACACTCGCAAACACGACAGAATACCGTGATACATTCGATCTTGCTCCGGGCTGCTATTCCATCATCCTTGAAGACAGCGACGACGACGGTATCGGTTTCTGGTATTCCTCCCAGGTCGAAGGCGAAACAGCCGGCCAGTTCCGCTTGCGCAATGTAGGCGGCGGATTCATCGAAACCTTTCCGACCGATTTCGGAAAATACCACCGCTATGATTTCTCCGTTGGATTTACACTCGGAACCGAAACGAAAGGCGCAATTGACGAGAATATTCTCATCTTCCCGAATCCTGCTACCGATAACATCCGCGCAGAATTCAACGGTTTCCTTGGAAAAGAAGTCGTTGTGCAGGTGCTTGACGCGAAAGGAAGAGTGCTCCGGTCCGTTTCCGCGCAAAGCGAAGGCAGCTTCGTAGGGATCGACCTTCCGGTCACCGATCTCACAAATGGTTTGTATTTCATCACAATTCAAGGCTCAGAAGGTGCCAGAACGGCCCAGTTCATAAAGCAATAATTAAATACAGTTAAACAGGGAAGAACCACTCGTCGCAAGGCGGGTGGTTTTTTGTTTATTGGAGGTACTGAAACGGACTGTTTTTTTATTGCTCCCTTGAGGGAGGGCCGCGGAGGGTGGTGCAATTATTCTTTAACTATCAGGCTGATGGACAGAATCCATCAGCATACTGACTGAAAGATCTTTTTCTTTGGATAGCAATCGCCTTTGCGACCACCAAACATACAGCACTTCACAGGTTCTCCGCGCCTTTGCGATATGTCCGCCTGCCGACAGGTTAAATGACTTATCCTGAAACTCAGCCTAACGAATCTCAAATGCAACCTAAAACTCCTGCATCATCCTGTAAACAACATGCGTTGGCAATCCCATCACATTCGTATACGAGCCTACCAGTTTCTCAACGCCCACATATCCCATCCATTCCTGGACGCCGTAAGAGCCGGCTTTGTCGAATGGTTTACAGGTATCCACGTAGTTTTCGATCTCTTCCTGCGTCAGGTTTCCGAACGTTACCATCGTTGAATCGGCCTGTGAGATCTGCCGTTCGCTGTTACCCATAAAAACGCCGGTCACTACTTCGTGCGTTCGCCCGGCAAGTCGTGTCAGCATCTGGACAGCATCGTCGCGGTCCGTAGGTTTTCCCATGATCGTGTTGTCGAGGATCACCACCGTATCGGCGCAGATCACGATTTCGTTCGCAGCAAGGTCGTCCAGCAAAGCTGCTGCTTTCAGTGCGGCGAGAAACAAGGGAACTTCCTGTGGACTCAAATGGTCGGGATACACCTCTTCGGTATCCTTTGTGCGGACTTCGAAATCGACGCCGATCCCGGCAAGCAGTTCTTTTCTTCGGGGTGAGCCCGATCCTAAGATCCAGTGAGGTGTGTTCATACGATAAAATACCAGTAAAAAGGAATGCAGCAGCCGATCATCATGGCAATCTTCAGGGAGAAATCCGCGCGCTTCAACGACGATCGTTCCGTCGAGGAAAGCAGCGTGAAAATGCTGTAAAAGCAGCTCAGAACGATCAGTACGGTAGGAGAGAGGGCGATAATAAACGCGCGGTCCTGCAGCACATTCCACTGGCTTCCGAACAGGATGCCCGTTACGAGGATCGCCGCCAGCAGGCTCACGGCGATCCATTTGGTGCGTTGAATACCGAGCACGATCGGAAGTGTTTTCGCTTTCAGCAGCTGGTCGCCTGCAACATCTTCCATATCCTTGATGATCTCGCGCACGAAGTTCAGTGCAAAGGCGAAAACAGCGAGAATATAGATGAACAAACCGTGGTGATACAGGTTGAAAAACCATTGCGGCTGGTAAACAGAATCAGGCAGCAACGGATTGATCGCATGCGAAGCGGTAGAGATCTGTATATAAAAATGAATGCCGCACAGGATCGGTACCATGGCTGTCAGGCTGGCGATGATCAGGTTTCCGACCAGGAAGCGGCGCTTGAAATACATCGAATAGAACCACAGCGCGTTGATCGTGAGCAGATGCACGAATACATACCAGAACGTAGCATATCGCCAGCTCAGGTAGCAGGCAATGGCAAATGCGATGAAGTTCAGGATCCAGTGGCTCATGATCGCCCAGCGCGGTTTGATATGCCGGGTAATGATCAGCTTGTCAGGCTTGTTGACCCGGTCGGCTTTTACGTCGAAATAATCGTTGATGATGTTTCCGCCTGCGGCGATCATCACCGTGGAAAGCACGAGCAGAAAGAAATCCACCGATTCACCGGGAATGGTATTACCGCCGTATTTGCTCCATGCCTGCAGGATAAACACGCGTACAGCATACATCGTCACGGCAATGACGATCAGGTTTACGGGACGGATCAACCGGAGAAAATGCATCTATTTAATGATTCTGTATTCGGTGCGACGGTTTTCCTGGTGCAGTTTTTCTTTTTCCTGTTCGGTAGCCTGTTCCGCGATCTTTTCGTCGGAATATTTCGGTTTCGTTTCGCCATAGCCTTTATACGACAGGCGTTTGGCGTCTATACCGCCGGCGATCAGAAAATCGTATACTGCTTTTGCACGATTGGTCGAGAGCAGGAGGTTCGTTGCGGCATCGTCACGTGTATCCGTGTGTCCGCCGATCTCGATCTTCACCGCTGGATTCGCTTTCAGGAAATCGCGGAGCTTGTTCAGCTCGATGGTCGATTCCGGGCGCAGTGTCGCTTTGGCAAAGTCGAAAAATACGTTTTTCAGCTCCACGACATCGGTATTGTTGGTGATCGGGATCATCGGAACGTCCATGTGAACGACTTCCTGGTTTTCTACGATCGTCATATTGAAATTCTCTGAGAAGTTATTGTAGTTCGGATAGCTCACGCTCAGCGCATATTCGCGGTCTACCGGTAGCGAAACAGTAAAGGCTCCCGTAACAGGATCGGCCTCGGAACGAATGACTTCTTTCCCTGTTTTCAGGTCGATCAGGGAAAATTTACCGGAAAGCGGTGCGCGCGTGTCTTTGTCGTACACCAGTCCGTCGAAGTAAAGTGTTTTCGTCGGGCGGTATTTCTCCGGCATGATGAAATAATAAATATCGAGGTCGCCGAAACCGCCTTCACGGTCGGAAGCAAAGAATGCGATCTCGCCGTCAGGACTCACCATCAGGGAATTTTCATCGAAACGGGAGTTGATCGGGTAGCCGAGGTTTTCAGGGGTTCCCCAGTTGCCGGCGGCGTCCATGCGCGATACGAAAATATCGAGTCCGCCCATGCCGGTGTGCCCGCGGGAAGAAAAGTAGAGTGTTTTACCATCAGGATGGATCAGCACGGATTCTTCCTGGTAAGGCGTATTCACGGTATTGGAGAGTTTCACAGGTGCGCCCCAGGTTCCGTCTTCCTGTTTGGTGGAAACGTAAATATCAGAATCGCGCTGTGCCCCGCGACCGCGCAGTCCGCGGATAAAGTATAGCGTTTTACCGTCGGAAGAAAGTGAAGGCTGGGTTTCCCAGTTGCCGGAGTTCACCTGTCCCGGAAGGTTGACCGGATCGAGCCAGCGTGTACCGAGACGTTTCGTAAAGAACAGGTCGCAGCTGCCTTTTCCGGTGCGGTCGCTGCCATAATCGGTGCCGGTAGCATCAGGGCAGGCAACGAAGATCAGGCTGCGTCCGTCTGCGCCGATCGTTGGAGCACCTTCGTTGTTGATCGTGTTCACATTGGCCGGCATAGGCGTTGCTTTCGTCCACACGTTTTTATCGCTGAGCAATGAAACGTAGAAATCTTCCTGCTTTTTGATAGGCCCGGGAACGCGTTCGTCGGTGATCAGTCGGGTAAACAGGATCGTTTGTCCGTCGACGGTGATCGTCGGGAAATATTCCGGATCTGCCGTGTTGACACCAGCGCCGAGATTCACCGGCTCGAAAGGCGTCGGATTTTTAATAGCATTCAGGGAGAATTCGCTCGAAGCGATCATTTCATGCGATTGGTTCACCAGCTCAGGATTTGCCGACTGGTTGCGGATGTAAATGTTCAGTGTTTTAATGGCGCTTTCATAATCACCCACGGAATATTCCATGCTCCCAAGGTAAAAATAGGTGCTTCCCGACGGGGAATGATTGGGATTGATGGCGAGCGCTGCGCGGTAATGCTTGATCGCTACCTGCGGCAGCCGCGCATATTCGGCAAATTCACCTGCGATAACATGCGCTTCCCAGAATGTGGGATCTTTTTCGAGCGCTTTTTCCATCAGCTGTATTCCTTCCACATAATTCGGTCCGCCGGTTACCTTGTCCATGCTTTTCTTCGGAGCGGCCTTGGCTTCTTCAAAGAGCGCAATGGCTTTTTTATTTTTGGAAGAATACGATTGTTGTGCAGTAGAGCAGGCAACAAGCATCACCATGCAAATAAGGGAAAGTGCCTTTATCATAGTTTTAAGGGATATTTAAATATTTATGCGTCTGCAGCGAAACCGTCCATTTCGGGTGAAGCTTCACATACTCGATCAGCGCAGGCAATAATTGTTCCTGTTTTGACCATTCGGGCTGCAGGTACAATTTACAATCCGGGGAAACGTTACACGCGTGCTCTTCCGCCCATTTGAAATCGGAAGCATGATAAATAACGATTTTCAGCTCGGAAGCTTTCGTATACGCCTCGCTTACGGGCGCTTTGAATTTTTTCGGTGAAAAAGTATACCAGTCAACATTACCGGTAAGCGCATGTGCTCCTGATGTTTCGATTGCGACGTATTTCCCCGCTTTGTGCAAGGCATCTACGAGGAATGTCAGATCGTGCATCGCCGGTTCTCCGCCTGTGATAACGACCAGCTCACCGGGAAAAGCCGTTACCTGTTCAATGAGATGGGAAACGGACAAATGAGGATGCGCAGCTGCGTCCCAGCTTTCTTTCACGTCGCACCAGACACAACCGACGTCGCAGCCGCCCAGTCGAATAAAGTACGCAGCCGTTCCGGTATATTTTCCTTCGCCCTGGAGCGTGTAAAAATGTTCCATAACGGGATACGTGATCTCTTTTTCTGCGATTTCAGACATGTCCCAAAATTAACCATTATTCCTGAGAGGTTCAAGCTCATTGAGTGCATGAATGTTGAGAACGATCTTTCCGGAATCATCGGCGCCGAAGTTTCGTTTGAACTTCATGTTGTCGACCCATTGATGTTCGGCATAGGAATGTTTCTGAAGTACCATCTGGGAAAAGGTCTCGTCGAAGGCTTCTACGAGGATCAGGACCTCGACGCCGCGCTCTTTGATCATTCTCAATGTCAGGCCATAAAGCGGCGATTGTTCATCTATCAGGTGAACGACCGTCCAGGTAAGCGGAAAATAACGCACGGAATCTACTTCGAGCTTCAGGTTGTAATACTTACGGTTGTAGGTCTGATCACGTTTGTCGAGGTGATTGTCTGAAAGCATGACATTGACTTTTGTATTCAGCAAAACGCTGTTGCGCTGGTTGACCATTTTAAACATCATGGCTGTTTCGCCCTTGTGGGGAACGATCAGCACGTTGCGCGTAAAAGCGATTTTGGCAGAAGGGCGGGAGAATCTTCCGTAGATCAGACCGGTGGCCATGGAAAAGGTAATAAGCCCTACGAAAGCTTCGATCGCAGCAAGTAGCGAAGCACCGTTCCCGACTGGTGCCAGAGCGCCGTAGCCGACGGTCGTGAAAGTTTGTGCGCTGAAATAAAACGTCGCAATAAACGGATGCTGGCTTTCGGGAACGCCCTGCAGCTGATCGGTCCCGATGAGGAGATAGCCGGTAGCGAACAGCACGTTCAGAATAATAAAAGCCAGCGTCAGGAAAGCGCCGAATTTCCACCAGGCCATATCCACGAGGTACTTGTAAAAGTCGCGGTAGCCGGTCATAGTCCCGACCCGTTTAATGTTATAGGTCCCGTTCTCGTTCAGCAGCCGTTTAACCGGTTTTTTATAGGAAGTTCCCAATCCGGGATCCTGAGCTTGTTTCATAGAACGAATGTAGGAATTAGCGGTGAGCAACGGACATTAAAATCGAGGCGAAAAAAAATCCCGGCCGCCGACAGATCGGAGAACCGGGATCTCTTTAAATGAGTTGCCGTATCAGTTAACGCTCAGTTTTCCTTGTTGAACAAGGCCTGAAGCGTATTCGACCGTTACAAAATAAACGCCTTTCGACAAGGATGCAACATCCAGCTGTAATGCCGTGTTTTCCTGGCTGTAGGTCACTTCATGGGTTTTCCCCTGCAGGTCGGTGACCACAAAGGTGTTTACAGGCGCTGCATCGGCCAGAACGATAGTTGTAGCCGTTGTCGCCGGGTTCGGGTAGATTGCCAGCGGTGCGCGTGCTTCTTCCGTAATTCCGAGGCTTGTTGCTTCGAGGTAGCTGCCGTACTGCTGTGTTCCGTTCTGCGATACCAATGAGCTGACGGAGGCGAGCTCGTTGTGAATGCCGGATTTGTACCAGGCATAAATGTGCACAAGGTATTCCAGCTCGACAAACGCATTGGAATCCTTGTAATCCTGTACCAGGTGCACGCGCAGCACGTCGGTAAATGTACCTTCGGGGGTTATGAGCGTTCCGTAACCGTCGACCTCGGACGTAATGGTTCCGTAACGGTTAAAAGCAACGCCGCTCGTAAAAGTAGCTGCGAAATAGTCGGAATGCGTGGCATTCATTGACAGCGGAAAAGCGATCTGTTTCATCGGGTTCTGGTACGTAAAGACAACGCCGCCTGCATTGAGGCCGTACCACGACTGCCCGCCGGCAGAAAAATCATAATAGATCGACTGTGTTTGTCCGCCGTTTGAGATCGTGGATATAATGTTGGATCCGGGGAATCCGGCATTAGCACCCGAATAAACATTGGTCGTTATTGAGTTGTTGGTCATGGCCGACAAATTCCAGGTTACATTGTTGCCGGCAGATCCCGGGTTCACGTATGCCGAAGCATAGGTTGTAAATGTTTCTCCTGCCGTGGCGTTGAGTCCGCTGCCCTGGATAACGGGCTGTGCAAAAAAATTAAAGGAAAGGCAGAGCGCAGCGGCTCCAAGAGTAAGGTGATTCATATGATTTGGTTTTTAATTGATTACGGCTAAAGTAAGAAAACTTTTCAGATGAATACAAGGGCCGCTGAAAATTATCGCAGCTGCTTTAGTTTTGAAGCCTGGATTGGCTTTTTGAAGAATAACAACAAAATAATAATGGCGAAATTAGATTCATCAGCGATCCTAATGTTCGATAGTTCGTACCTCTGTGCCATCCGCCAGAGATAGCTGCAGATCATGCGGAGTCGCGTTTCGACGCTGGAGAAGGAAGCGCGCAGCGATGATCAGTCAGCAATCCCGACGCCAGGAGGGAATCTCCTTCGATGGCACTTGAATTTTTTTGGTTCTTTTGTTTCAAGACAAAAGAACGGAATATATAGGCGTTAGCCTGTCATTTTAGGCACTAAAATCTATTGACTGCCACAAAAAAATCCCGGCCTCTTTCGAAACCGGGATCGTGTAGTATTCAGATGAGCCAATCAGGCTGTAACTCCAATAACTTCTGCCATTTTGGCTCCGATCTGTGCCGGGGAATCAACTACGTGAATTCCACACTCGCGCATGATGCGTTTTTTCGCTTCTGCCGTGTCGTCGTCACCGCCAACGATTGCACCTGCGTGCCCCATTGTACGTCCTTTAGGTGCCGTTTCACCTGCGATGAACCCAACAACCGGTTTTGTACCGTGCTCTTTGATCCAGCGTGCAGCAATTGCTTCGAGGTTACCGCCGATCTCACCGATCATAACGATTCCTTCTGTTTCCGGGTCGTTCATCAGCAACTCAACAGCTTCGCGCGTTGTTGTACCAATGATCGGGTCGCCACCGATACCGATAGCTGTTGTAATTCCCAAACCTGCTTTAGCAACCTGGTCGGCAGCTTCGTAGGTCAGCGTTCCTGATTTGGAAACGATACCGATCTTTCCTTTTTTGAACACGAAGCCCGGCATGATACCGACTTTCGCTTCACCTGCCGTGATAACTCCCGGACAGTTAGGCCCGATCAGGCGTGCGCCCGAACCTTTCAGGTATTCTTTGGCTTTCACCATATCGTTTACAGGAATTCCTTCCGTAATACAAACAATTACTTTGATCCCCGCTGCTGCAGCTTCCATGATCGCATCCGCAGCAAATGCCGGCGGAACGAAAATGATGGAAACATCAGCGCCGGTTTTTGCAACAGCATCTGCAACAGTGTTGAATACAGGACGGTCGAGGTGGGAAGATCCGCCTTTTCCAGGTGTCACACCGCCAACGACATTTGTTCCGTATTCGATCATTTGTCCCGCGTGGAACGTACCTTCACTACCTGTGAAGCCCTGTACTATTACTTTTGAGTCTTTATTTACCAGAACGCTCATGTTTGAGAATTTAGATTCGTTTTTAAAATCGATTCAAAAATAGCTGTTTGATTTGGTTTTGGCAACGGTTTGGCGGTATTAATTCGCTTTATCGGAGGAATCCCACCGCGGATTTTGCCGTACACTAAAAACAAGATAGTTACGTTAACAGGAAGTAGATGGAAGCGGAGAAATGAATACACGGATGCTTCCTGGACAAACTATTCTGACACTATGAAATACCTGCTCGCATGCATGCTCTTCCTGGCCACGCTCAATGCCGCCGCACAGGACCGTTGGTCGCTTTACAGTTTAGGGCTGGGAACCGGCGTACAGCTGAATAACCGGTCTGTTTTTCCAGCTGACTCCTGGGAACAATTTCCCGGGGTCACCAATCCGCAGAACACCGATACGGGGTATACCGTTTCGCAGTTTGTACGCTTTGACGTGAAGCAACCGGTTTACTCCGGCGAAGCCACGTGGAAGCTTCCTTCTGCCAAAGGCCGTACGTGGCTCGCGGGCGTTCTTGTTTCAGCCGGAAGAATGGGCACGCCGTCGATCGAATTTAATAAGTACACGGTGACGAATTACGATTCGCTCATTATTGTCGACCCGCAGAGCTTTGACACGGTTATTTACATCCCGGGATATGTTGACACCTCGCTTGTGAGCCGTTACGAATACCGTACTTCGCGATTGATGGTCAGTCCGCGCCTGGTCTACCGCTCCGGCGATCTTAAAAGATGGAGCTGGTTTGCCGGTGTCCAGGCAGATTTTGGCATAGCGCTGAAAGCAGAGGTGGCAGCAATCAACGAGGTGTATGTCGGTGGTTCGGGCAGTGAGCTTTCTAAAACGTATGGCCCCAGCAATGAGCTCGTGAGCAGGAGTACCTCCGTGGAACGTGCCAAAAAACCGCTGTATGCCGGGATAACTGTTCCTGTAGGTATTTCCTTCCGGCTTGGGAAAGCAGAAAGCTGGTGGAACAGGCTTTCGCTGTCTGCAGAAGCGTCGGCATCGGTTTATGCTATACACGTACCGGAAATGAATCAGCGCTTTGCCGGCAATACCCTGCAGGCAGGAATCAGGGTAAGTTATCTGTTCTGATGTTCGTTTGCGACCGGAAATGAACGTTCGCCTGAGACTCCTCGCTATTTCTGTGTAAATTTGGCGTATCATCGAGTCTGAATTATGAGCAAAGCAATCATCGTCTTCTTCTTCTGCCTTGGCACCCTGTACGGCTGTTTCACCAACAGGGGATTGCTGCGTGAGTACAGGCAGAATATGTCCATTCCGAAGAATGGTCAGTTTGACGAAGTGAGCGGCAGTTACGCGGATTCAAGCATCACGGCCAAATCCACCTCGAGATTGTGCATGAACCTGCTGAGCTGTTTGTCGTTCTATCCGGAAGGAGAAGACAGCACTGGTTACACGAAAATAGTGCTGATATACGATGGACTCAGGAACCTGGATGTAGGTATGTATGCAGGCGATACGCTTGCCCGGCAATTCGACCTGCAAGTAAAGAATAAGAAAACCTACCTCAGCGTTAAGCGGAATCTGAAAGCCGTTGGCGTTCCGCCCGTATTTTACATTCACAACGAACGAAAGCTGATCCTGTTTACGGACAATGGCGGAAACCTGGTGACCGTGCTCGGCACACAGGCGACAGGTATTATCCTGATCATATCCGGCGGCTACTCCTATAAGAGCGCGAATGTTTTTCCACCTTTAACGACTGACTAAAAGATGCTATTGAAATTCGTGTTGATGATCGGGCTTGTTCTGGCCGTTTTTAAAACGCAGGCGCAGTCGCGTACAGCTATTTACCTGGTTCACGGGCAAGGATCGGATCAGCGTTTATTCGATTCGCTGCAGTTCGATACTTCGCGGTTTGAGATCCGTTTCCTGAATTATTCCACACCGTCGAAAGGCGCTACGATGAATGCGTTTGCACATGAGCTGGCACAGCAGATCGATACCACGGTTCCATTTATCCTGGTAGGCACGTCCCTGGGAGGAATGCTCTGCTGCGAAATGCAGGAATTTCTGCATCCCGAAAAAGTGATACTGATATCAAGTGCAACGAATCGTAACGAGTTGCCGTTCAGGTACCGTTTCCAGCGAGCTGTTCCGTTGTATGCGATCTTTCCTCCGCGACTGCTGATCGGCGGCGCAAAAATGATGCAGCCGCTCGTTGAGCCCGACCGGAAACACAATAAAGTAACCTTTAAAAGCATGCTGGCGGGAAAGAACGGAATTTACATGAAGCGAACGATCCGCATGATCATCCGGTGGGAACGGACCGCTGATGCCGGTAAAACGATTCGCATTCACGGAACGAACGATCACACCATTCCGATCCGGAATATCGATAAACCGACCTATGTTATTAAAAAAGGATCGCACATGATCACGCTCACGCGGGCCGAAGAGATTTCCGGTTTTCTCCGGGAAATATTGAAGGAAGAAGAATGATTTAGTCCTGCAGTCTTAATTCCTGATGGCAGGATTACTTCACTTCCAGCACTTCAATATCAAAAACAAGCACTGAATTCGCAGGAATTTTTCCGTAAGCTGTGCTGCCGTAGCCCAATTGCGGCGGAATGACCAATCGCAGGTGCGCGCCTTGCTTTTGTCCGAGCAGGCCTTCCTGGAAACCGCCGATCAGCCCTTTCAGTGTGGATTCGAGCGGTTTTCCCGGCAGTGATTGATCAACGGTCGATCCATCCAGCAATTTGCCTTTGTATTTCAACAAAAGAATACTGTTATATTGAATGGCTTCACCGTCGCCGGCTACTAGCTGTTCAGTGTACAAGCCGGATTCCGAGCGGGTCATTTTCCAGTGCTTTCTGGCAATGTAGCGCTCGATCTTCTGATCAAAAGTAGATTTATCGTCTTCGGAATACGTTTTACAGCCTGCAATTCCAGCAAGGAGCACTAACAGTAAGAACGGTTTAATAAAAGATCGGTGTAACGGTATACCCTGCATTTTTCAGTAATTGGATCACGCCTTTTTCGCCGCCAAGATGGCCTGCGCCAACGGCAAAAAAACACGATCGGTTTGTCATTAATCTGGTCATTACCGGGATCCAGCTGCGGTTTCGCTGGTAGAGCAATGCTTCGGTACTTCCCGCCATTTCGTCGGAATCGACGATCAGCTTTGCCAGGCCTTCAACGTCCTGGTTGCTGTACAGCATGGACATTTCAATGCTTGTCTGCAGGCTTTTCTCAGGAAACCGCATGCCGTCGAGGATGAGATCGCGCATCACGGTGTCGGGAAGATTTTCGAAGAGTGAAAACTGGTATTCCATGGTTTCCAGTCCACCGATCGTTTGCCTGTTGGCGTTTGCTTTCGATATCAGCTCGATCTCGTAGGAGCGAACGGCTCCTTTGATCATGCTCTGAACACTGATCTGCATCAGGGCAAACGGCTTCATCTTCGAAAACCCAAGGCGAAAGGCTTCGGGCGACATGTGCAGCGACGCTGCTCCCCAGTTGATGATGCTGTCGGCTTGTTCCTGTGTGAACAGGTCGAAAACGGAACCGGAATCCAGCTGCATCATTTTCATCGCTTTTCCGCGGTCGGAAATGTCGTCGATCTCCAGCACGAGCTCGTCTGCTTTGGCGAGTGTTTTCTCGAGCTTCGACGGAAAATAAAAAGCCGAATCGGCGATCAGGTGCGTTGTTCCGAATAAATAAGAGGTTTTAATGCCGTCTCCTTTAATACTGTACAGCAAGCTGTTCTTCTGTCCGAAGAGGGAAGAAGCTGCGAGCAGCAGAACGGGGAGAAGCAGAAAACGCATCATCTTAAGCAAGTGTGAGCTCGGCTAAATAATGATCGTCGATCTCTGTAACGCGAACAGCTTTCAGTCCTACATTTTTAGCTGCCTGGAACAGGGAATCGAAATCGACGTACAACCAGTCGAACCAAGGGCCTTTTTCTTTTTTGTATTTCATCTGGAAGCGGAAATTCCCGTAATAGTCGGTATTCAGGTTCACCCACATACTGCCATCTTCATCTTCGTAGATGTAGCGAACGTCGGAAGAATCGCATAAGATCTTTCCGCCGGCATTCAATAAGGATTTCGCGTGCTCCAATGTTTTTTCGAGATTTGCGAGCGTCCCTGCAATCCCGATGCCATTCATGAGCATGAGGATGGAATCGTAGGTTCCTTCGTTGAATGCGAAGAAATCCGACTGATAGGCTTTCAGCTCGATGCGCTTGAGGTAATCCACGGCGCCTTCTGAAATATCGATACAGGTAACGTCCTGTCCCATATCGGAAAGATAGGTTGCGTGAATTCCGGCGCCTGCACCAACGTCGAGTACTTTTCCGGAAGCCCGCTGCAAGGCGATTTTTTCGATCTCCGGCATGTCCTCGAATGTGCGGAACAGTACTTCCAGCGGAATAATGTCGTCTTCGCAGATGTCGGAAGAAACGATGATGTCATTCGGCCTTCTGTCGAGCGCAAATTCTTTGATGGCTTTTCCGATGGGATCGCCGTATGTTTTATTGTCCATTTGTGAATTGAAAATGGAAAATGGAAAATGGAAAAGGAGTGTTTCTAGTTATGAATGATCAATTATTAGGACAACCGTTGTTCTTCAGTTCAATCCTTGATAAATTATACCTGATCATTCATCATTCACTTCTCAATTTTAAATTTTCAATTGATAATTTATTTAATATTCTTCGTAATTCGCCAGGTCTTCGTCGTCGTATCCGTCTTCGAAATCGTCTTCATCGCCGAATTCGTCCTCGTCTTCGAAATCCTCTCCGAATTCCATGTCTTCCTGCATCATTTTAGAGTCTTCAGGCGGCGCAAGTCCAACTGCGAGCAATGCCAGCGGAGCGGCTACGGTTTCCTGGCGGCGGTCGATGAGCTCGATCAGAAAGATCCACATACGCATGAAATCGTGTACGAGAATGATTTTCTGATCGGAGGTTTCCATGAAATCGTTCAGGGTGGATTCTTTCATGATGGAAATATCTTCCTCGTCGTCATAACGCATATCCGTCAGGGCGATTTCATGTCCTTTGTCCCATTCGTCGTTTGAAATATAAAAGGATGCCAGCTGATTTCCTTCGAATTGAAAGGATTTCAGGATGGCATGATAAAGTGATTCAAAGTTGTCGTCTTCGTTGATCTGTATATCGCGAAAAATTTCCTCACTCTTTTCAGAATCCAGTAATACGCGAAATTTTAGAGAACCCATTGTCTGTAAATTTTGTTCAAAAATAAGAAGTTTTAAGCGTCTTTTGGCGTCGCTGCGGGCACGATTCCCAATTCGGCGGCAATTTCCAGCATTCGTGCGTAGGCAGGTTCGTATTCGTTTGGTATTTCTCCTTCGAGTATGGCTTCCTTGATCCGCATTTTTATAGTTCCGATCTCGCTGCAGGGCCCGAGATTAAAGGTGCGCATGATCAGATCGCCGGTAATGGGTGGCTGAAAATTGCGTACGTGGTCTTTTTCTTCCACGTCTTTCAGCTTCTGGCTTACCGTCAGGAAGTTCTGCTTGTATTTTTTGACCTTGAACTCGTTTTTGGATGTAATGTCCGCATTGCACAGCGTCATGAGGTCTTCAATGTCGTCCCCGGCTTCGAAGAGCAGGCGGCGTACGGCAGAATCGGTTACGGTTCCTTTCACCAGTGCAATAGGGCGAAGGTGCAGTCGAACGAGCTTCTGGACGTATTTCATTTTCTGGTCGAGCGGAAGCTTCATTCGGGCAAAGATCTTCGGCACCATCCGGGCGCCCAGGTCTTCATGTCCGTGAAAGGTCCAGCCAACGACTTTGTCGAAACGCTTGGTCGGCGGCTTGGCAATGTCGTGCATAATAGCTGCCCATCTGAGCCAGAGGTCTTTCGAATTCTCCGCTACGTTGTCGAGCACTTCGAGTGTATGGTAAAAATTGTCTTTGTGCGATTTCCCGGCAATGGTCTCAACACCGTAAAGTGCGGTCATCTCCGGGAAAAATTCGTGGAGCAGCTTCGTGGAAAAGAGCAGCTCGAATCCACGGGAAGGCTTTTCGGCAAGAATGATCTTGTTAAGCTCGTCCATGATCCGCTCGCCCGAAATGATCTGCAGGCGCTCTGCGTTCGCAAGAATGGATTCCAGGCTTTTGCGCTCGATTTTGAATCCAAGCTGCGTGGCGAACCGAATGGCGCGCATCATCCGCAACGGATCGTCTGAATACGTTTTGTCGGGCTCCATGGGTGTTTTCAGGATGCCTTTATCGAGGTCTTGCAGTCCGTTAAAGGGATCGATCAGGTTGCCGAATGTCGCGCTTCGCAAATCGAGGGCCAGCGCGTTGATAGTGAAATCGCGTCGGTTCTGGTCATCGCTGAGCGTTCCGTCTTCTACGATCGGCTTGCGGGAATCGCGCTGATAGGATTCTTTCCGCGCGCCTACAAATTCCACTTCGAGGTCTTTGTAAACGAATTGAGCGGTCCCGAAATTCTTGAAGTACGAAACTTTCTTCACGCGCAATTTTTCTGCAGCTGCTTTTGCCAGTTCCATACCATCGCCGATCACTACTATGTCGATGTCTTTGGAAGGCCGTTCAAGCAACAGATCACGCACAAATCCGCCGATCACATAAGCTTCGGAGCCCTGTTCGGAAATAATCTGTGAAATGACTTTGAAAACGGGATGTTTTAGTCTGTCTGCGTAATTCTGCGATTTCATTGCGGTTGCAAATATACGAAGAGTATCGTGAATCCTGAACGTTCGGCGATAATTGTGAATGCCTGATTTCCGGCTGAAACGAATGAAATTGTGTTAAAACCGAAGCACGGATGCGTCTACTGGCGAATGATCTGAATGCTGCTGTCCAGTCCGATCTTAATGATCTGTGAAGGTGTGTCGCATTTTTCGAACAGGCGCTCCATAACGATGGCATCAACTTTTCCTTTTACTTCAGCGGAAATATCGTCGAAGACGGAAGGCGTGGGCTGTCCGGAAAGATTGGCGGAAGTGGCAACGATCGGCTTGCGGATGGAACGGATCAGCTGCAGGCAAATAGGATCTTTCGTAATACGTATGCCTACGGAGCCGTCGCTTGCGAGAACGGATTTCGCGAGGCCTTTTGCATTCGGGTAAATAATTGTGAGTGGTTTGTCTGCAAGATCTGCCAGGTCGTAGCAAACGGCGGCGAATTCTGGGATGTACTTTTCAATCATCTGGAAACCATCTGCAAGGAGCACGAAGCTTTTGTCGGCCGGCCGGTTTTTCAGCTCCATGATCCGCTGACAGGCTTCTTCATTCGTGGCGTCGCAGCCTATTCCCCAGATCGTATCGGTAGGATAGAGGACGGTTTTTCCGTTCTGAAGTGCTGTAATTGCATTTGATAGATCCATTTTCTGACTGTTTACTCTGATTGTTGATGTTATTCGCCGTTGTATTTCCTGTACAGATCGGGGCGGCGCGTTTTTGTACGTTCTAGCGCTTCCTGCTCGCGCCACTGATCGATTTTTTTCGGATCTCCGGATAGCAGCACTTCCGGTACTTTCCAGCCGTTAAATTCCGGCGGACGTGTATAAACAGGCGGAGAAAGCAGGTCGTCCTGGAAACTGTCCGTTAGCGCTGACGTCTCGTCGTTCATCACTCCGGGGATCAGTCGCGCAATGCTGTCGATCATTACCGCTGCGGCGAGCTCGCCGCCGGTCAGCACATACGATCCGATCGAGATTTCGCGGGTAATGTAATGTTCCCGGATGCGTTCGTCCACACCTTTGTAATGGCCGCAAAGGATCATGATGTTCTCTTTCAGGCTCCAGGCATTGCTGTGGCGCTGTTCGAGCAATTCGCCGTCCGGTGTCATGTAGATAATGTCGTCGTAGCTGCGTTCTGCTTTGAGCTTTTCGATCAGGATCGCAATGGGCTCGATAGCCATCACCATTCCCGCGCCCCCGCCATATTGGTAGTCGTCCACATTCTTATGCTTGTTCGTTGAATAATCACGAATGTTGTGGATGTGGATCTCGAGCAGCCCGCGGTCCTGTGCGCGCTTCATCATGGAAACGGTAAGCGGCCCTTCGAGCAGTTCGGGAAGTATGGTGAGAATATCAAAACGCATGGTACAAAGGTAGGAACGAAATTTCGTTTACCCGTACCTGCCGGCGATCAAATCGGTCCCGGAATGCTGTTATTTTGATTTCAGGCAGAACAATAAGGGAATAGACGAAACGAAAGAAAAATGCACCAACCTCTGCCTATGTTAAATCGAATGTGTGTATTCAATAGTATGACAACGAATAACATACAACTACCCGACGAGCTGATCTTCCGGAAGATTTTCGTCATGAGACAGCACAAAGTAATGCTCGACAGCGATCTTGCGGAATTGTACGATGTGAATACAAAACGGCTGAACGAGCAGGTCAAGCGCAATCCCGAACGCTTTCCGCAGGATTTCATGTTTCAGCTGACGCAGGAAGAATGGAGCATCTTGAAGTCGCAAAATGCGACCTCAAGATGGGGAGGCCGGAGAACGCTTCCGTATGTCTTTACCGAGCACGGAGTTTTAATGCTTTCAAGTGTGCTGACCAGATTGATCACTTTCTACGTCCTGTTTTTGCAGGATTCAGTCTCCATGTTTTCAATATCTTCAGTGCCAGTTGCTGTTGTTTGAAAGTCAGATTTTCTGCCGAAAGCGATAAAGCAAGATAACTGTTGATCGAATTATTGTAACTATTGAGCCGTTTCAAATAAATACCTGTTGATCCTTTTCCCGGGACGTTTGCTGCGATGATCTTACTGTAAACAATACCTGTTGTGTCTGAAATGATCCGATGCGCCCGTATTTCTGCTGGTAATGCAATAGGATAGTCGAATGACTTGCCATTTACCGTGCAGGAAGCGATAAAATCGCAGCCTTTGGAGAATGAGCTGTCACTGCTTTTTGCCGGTCTGATCGCCTGAACGTCGGGCAGCAGCAATTCCTGTGAATGATGATTAAGTACAGCGGCATTGATTTCCCAACGATCATCCTGCAGGAATTCCTCTGCGCTTTGAACGATCGTATTGGAGTAATAGCCAAAATCGAACCGGAAGGTTATTCCATCGCCGGACAGCTTGCCCACATCGGAATCGATACCGTCTTCGCTAATAAACTCAAAGCTTGGAGGAACATCGAACTGGTATTCGCCCACTTCGATCGTTTTCCAGGAAGAAAGCTGCTTCTTTTCCTGCGTGCAGGCTGCTGTGAGCAAAATCATCAGGCAGTATAAGATTCTTTTCATCTGTCCGGGTGTTTTTAGTAAGCTGATGGAGTGTAGGTGTTATTCAGATCGTCAATGAAGAAATGTCAGTAATATACATCAATCGTTAGCAGTGCATCGGGTGAAATGGTAGTAAGCAGAACGGATGCCGGCCCTGAGATGATCACCGAGAAGCAGAGCGCAAAGCCGATAATATTCGGAATTCTGCTTTCTACCGGAATACTTTGACCGATTAATCCCGGAATGGAAGCAAGAATGACCATGAATACAGGAAGGTCGAATAATGGCTGAAGGCCCCAGATCTTTGTTTGTCCGCTCCAGTCCCAGATGATCCAGCCGTAAACGAGCGCTGAAAACAGGGGAGCCAGCAGCATACTTGCTGCTCGCGAAGCGATTCGTTGTTGCTGCGAGCGTTTAATGAAAAACACCAGGCACAGGATCCAAAGCACGAGTGCGATAAAATAAACGGGTAAAATAAGTATTCCCATGATGTTAGGTTTGATCGGTTAGAGGAAGGTGTGTAACTGGCTATTTCTTCACCGAATCAACTGCAGCGCGGACGGAACCGTGTTCTTTCAACAGTTTTGCAGATGTTTGTTCATCCAGTCCGGTCGCTTCCATGATCATATTCGTTCCGCGGTCTACCAGCTTTTCATTGGTCAGCTGCATATCGACCATTCGGTTTCCCCGCACACGGCCCAGTCGGATCATAATCGCGGTGGAAAGCATGTTCAGCACCAGTTTCTGAGCTGTTCCGCTTTTCATGCGCGTGCTACCGGTAACGAATTCCGGACCAACGACGGGCGTTATCGCCACATCGGCCAGTTTGCTTAACGGAGAATCGGGATTGCAGGAAATCCCTCCGGTCAGAATCCCGTGCGACTTCGCTGTTTCGAGCGCACCAAGTACATACGGCGTTGTTCCGGATGCAGCGATCCCAACTACAATGTCGTTGGAAGTAATGTTGTGTTCCAGCAAATCTTTCCAGCCCTGTTCGCGGTTGTCTTCTGCAAATTCGACAGCTTTCCGGATCGCGGTATCGCCGCCGGCGATAAGGCCAACAACAACTCCCTGTTCTACGCCAAAAGTCGGCGGACATTCACTTGCGTCGACGATTCCGAGTCGTCCACTGGTGCCGGCCCCGAGGTAAAATAGTCGTCCGCCGGTGCGCATACGCTCAACGGAAAGCTCAACGAGCCGCCCGATGTTGGCGATCTCTTTTTCGACAGCCAATGGAACGGTTTTGTCTTCCTGGTTCATGCCTGTAAGCAATTCCTCTACGGATTGCTGCTCGAGGTCGTTGTAATGGCTGGCGGATTCGGTAATTCTTTTCATATCAAACGAGGTAAGCTTCCCATTGTCCGTTCTGTTCCATGACTTCAACCCGGTCTTTCAGCGTTGTAGTCAGTGTTAATCCGACAAAATCGCATTTGATCGGGTAACGGCGGTGTAAACGGTCAACGAGCGCAACGGTTTTTACGCTTTTCACAGGCTGTTCGAGTATTTTCAGAAGTCCGTATTGCATGGTGGTGCCGGAATTGATCACATCGTCGACGAGGATCACCGTTTTTCCTTTCAGAAAAGTCGGATCGATCGAACAGTAAATATCGTGCTCAAGGGGAAGGTCTTTGTGAAGATTAACAGTAAAAACGGTAATTGCAGCTTTGCTGTTCGCTTTTACGATCGTGGCGATCTTTTCTGCAAAATATTCCCCGTTCCCAACAATTCCACCGATGAATAATTCTGTTTCACCATACGTGTTTTCCAGTAATTCATGGGAAAGCCGGGTGATTTTCTGATCAATTTGCTGTTGTGTGAGGACCAATTGCATCTGTACGATTTTGAGGGCAAATATAGGCAATTTTGAAGGTTGAATTTCTGAATGTTTAATTTTGACGCAGCACCAATTCACCATTAAAAATTCAAAATTTCGTCATGCAGTGACGACCAGGGCTTTTTCCTCATCCAGCCAGAACAGCAGCTCGCAGACAGTTCCGTTAACTGCTGCGGAAAATATTCCCGATACAGGAGAAGTTGTTTCGGAAAGCGAAGGAAGATTGAAAACCGTTACGTCGTTTTTCAGATCGTTAATCCGGCCTTCCTGCTGTTTGTAGATTGCTTCTTTCGCGCACCAGGTGAGATACAGCTGTTGAAGAACGGGAGGATCGCCAAAAGCAGCCTTCTCCGTTTTATTAACGAAATAGTCCATGCCGCGGTCCAGGCGCGAAGTAAACGTTTGAATATCGATGCCGACGGCTTTTCGTGAGAGAACAAGCGCACACCAGCCGTTGGAATGCGAAACGGAAATAAACAGCTCTGAATGGCCGGGAATAAAAGGCTGGCCGGTTGCTGTATGGACTATCGAAAGGCTGTTGTCGTTCAGCTCTTCGCGCAGCATCTGCAGTACAAAGGCCCGTTCGTCAGCTTTTTTTTCAACGGGATGTTCGCCGGGAGAATGCGCAACAAAGCCGGTCAAGACAATTCCTGCGGGCGTTTCCATTTTCCGGGAAAACGTCACCCAAGCTGTGTTTTCAGGTAGTCCGCGATCAGCTGATTTTTATCGATCTTGTGGCTCACGCTGTACGGAAATGCATCAACGGCGACAATGTCTCCCGGAATCATGTAGTAAGGAATTGCCGCTTCGATGAACGGAAGCACTTGTTCCATGATCTTCGGTGCGTCGGCAGGATCTTTCACAAGTACGAAGCTGATGAGCTTTTTCACTTCGTTGTTGCGTCTCAGCGCCACGGTTACGGCATCTGAAATTAATTCGTGCTGTGTGAGGACGGCGCTGATCTCGTTGAGCTCGATGCGGAAGCCGTTCATTTTTACCTGGTCGTCGTTGCGGCCTATGCAAAACAGCAGGCCGTCGTCGAAATAAGCGAGATCTCCCGTACGGAAGGCGCGTTTACCATTGTGCAGGAAGAATTTTTCGGCATTCAGCTCTTTGTTCTTAAAATAGCCGGTGGAAACGTGATCACCTGAAATAACGAGCTCGCCTTCTTTATCTTCCGGCTGTTCTTTTTCTATGAACAGATCGCTGCCCGCCATCGGGTAGCCGACCGGCAACATCTGGTGCTCGCGAATAATGTCGTCGGTGATCTCGATGAGCGTGGTGGCAACGGTGGCTTCCGTTGGTCCGTAGGCATTAAAGAGCTGCGCATCGGGGAACAGTCCTCTGAGAATTCCGCAGGTCCTGTTGGGAAGCACCTCTCCGATAAACAAAAATGTTTTCATTGTCGGAATTCCCTGTGCGTTAAATCGCTCATTGCGCAGGAACAGGTAACCGAAAGACGGTGTGGATGTCCAGACCGAGCAGTTGTAGTTCACCAGCCTGTCGATAAAAGCGTCCTGGTCTTTGATCAGCTCGTTCCAGTTCAGCAAAAGTGTTCCCCCGAAAGAAAATGCATTCATCAGGTCGTACTGCGAAAGATCGAAGGAAAAGGGAGCCTGGTTCATGAAAACATCGTTTCCGCTGAATGGGTAATCAGCCTGCAGCCAGTTGACGAATGTCCGGATGCAGCTTTGAGTGATACAAACGCCTTTCGGCTCGCCGGTTGATCCGGAAGTGAAGATAATGTATTGCAGCGGATCGGAAGGATCGCCGTAAACGCTGTTCTGAAAATCGGCCGCGGTGTTCACCTGCGTTTCGAGATCCGATGTGATCACAACAGGAATATCGAATGTGAGCTCTTCGCCCGTGCAGTTGATCACGACCTGGGATTCCGTTGTGTCGATTATCTTTTTGATCCGTTCCAGCGGATAGATCGTATCGATGGGAATGTAAGCGATTTCAGCGTGGATACAAGCCATGATCGCCAGCGGAAAAAATGCTTCCTTGTGACCGTAAATGATAACAGGGTGGCCGCTCGGAATGCCGGCCTCACGGAAAACGTCGCCCAGCTGCTCGGCTTTGAATTTCAGCGTTTTCCAGTCAATGTCTTTGTCGCTTCCGGCAATGGCAATGCGTTCAGGGGCAATGTCGGTTTCGGTGAACTGCCTGGTGTTAAAACAATACTTCATGTGGACGTGAAATTAGATATGGAGCTTCCCGCTGAAAATGTACAGTGCGAATGCAATGAGATTAAACAGCATGAAGATACTGATTACTGTTACAACTTTCGGATTCATGTTGCCAAAAACCACATCGCGGCCTTTCTTTTTGCACTGGATCGCGTAGGTATTGTAGACCACGGAATACAAACCGAGCACGGCACCGCTGATCACAAAGTTACCACGGAAGCCGTTCCAGCAGCCCATGAGCAGGAAAGTGAGAAATAAAGCAATGTTCTGCCGCGTCACCGGGTATTTCTTCATGCTTTTCTTCCTGCTCATGAACAGGTACAGCGGTGTGAAGAAATAATCTTTCAGCCAGTCGCCGAGGCTGATGTGAAAACGCTTCCAGAAATCCGGCGGATTGCGCGCAAAGAAGGGATTGGTGAAGTTGACCGGAACGATGATCCCCATCATTTTCCCTATTCCCAGTGCCATGAACGAATAACCGGCGAAATCGAAAAAGAGGTAGAAATAATACGCATACATCGTATTCGCCATGTGCAGCAGCTCGGTACTTTCTTCGGGAAAAATATTGAGCCAGTAGCGGTCAATGAGTTCCGCACAAACATATTTGAAAGCGAGACCTTTCACAAAAGCGTTCCAGCCGGCGATGAAATTATCCGTTGTGATCGCCGCAAAGCCATTATCCTCGGACGCTTTGAAACGGTTCATCCGGTCGATCGGCCCGATGAGCATCGTCGGGGTGAAAGACAGGAAATTGAAATAGCTGGCCACGTTCACGATCTTTTCTTCCGGCGCTTTGTCCATGTAATAACCCATGAAACGGAAGCTCGCGTACGAAAGCCCGGCAAACGGCAGCCACTTGTTCATATCGCCGCCACGGATATCGAATTTCACCAGGAGCATCGGCAGCAGCAGCAACAGGACCCCGTAAATGCGGTTCTGCACGTTCAGCTTATCGGACAGCAGCCAGATAAGGAAATACGAATAAACGACCAGTGCGAAAAAATGCCACGGCTGCGGGAACCAGATCGTGAGAAAAGCAAAGTTCAGGAAAGCGAGCACGTATTTATAGTGCTCCGGCTTCATGAAGTTTTTGAGTATGGCAGGGATCATGACGAACAACGCCATGATGATGAAAAACTCAAAGGAACTGAATGGCAGCATACTTAAAATTGCTGGTAAACAAACTGGGTAGACGATCCGGCTTTGTTTTTCGGATGGTCGTTCAGCGGTGAATAAAGCAGGTACAGCGACAGTGCTATTACCGTATAGAGCACCGTGTGAAGCACGAGTCTGGTCAGGAGGCTATTGTTCATTTCTGCAGATTATAAGTGTCGGCAATGAATTTATTGACCTGGTACCAGCCGTAATCGCCCAGGTGCATAACGTCGCGCAAAACGCCTTTGTCGTAGCTGGCTTTATCGCTTGTCCAAAGATCGAGACAGGGAAAACCCGAAGCTTTCAGTTCTGTTCTTAATTGCGTTACAACCGGATCCATTATCCGGATATTACCATAAAAATAGGGGTTTAGCGGCATGATCACGAAGGAAGCGTTCACGCCTCTTGCTTTCAGGAATTTCACCAGCATTTTAAAATCTTCCAGTTCCTGGCTGCTGTTCCCTGGTGCGGCTTCGAGAACGCCTTGTTCGCCCTTAACATATTCGGAATAATAGCTGTTCTCGATGTACCAGGTATTATTGCTCGCGTTTTTCAGCTGTTCGTTCTGGCTGGCTGTCAACAGGCTGTCCCAGTTAATGACAACAGGTTCTGCGATGATCGGTTTTCGGCTGATGGCATCGGGATAGGAAGACCGGCCGTCCAACAGGCGAAACTTCATATCGTTCAGTGCACCATCGACCACAATAAGTGGTGAATAGGCTATCTTATGGACAATGCTCCTGTTCGATTGCTGCTCGTAAAACATGAGCTTGGTCGTTAAGTCCGGATTAATGATCTCATGAAAAAGATCGGAAATACGTTTGATGCCGTAATCTCTGAATTCCGATTTGACAGTATGCTGGAAAATATTGTTGAGATAATAGTCAGAATTGAACTCAAGGAAAAGCTTGGAGCTGGTGCCTGTAGAGTACTTGGCATCGAACCAGCCGGGTGACAACATGATCACCACCGGTGCGTCTTTCAGTTTATGTTCGTTGGCCAGCAGTTGGGAATAAATGGAAAAGCACTGATTGCCCGCATGACCGACGGCAACTACCCTCGTTTTAAAATGCTCGGTGATGAAGTTAAAGGGCATGGCAGGGGTATCGGTCGTCAGCTCGGAAGAGCCAAGCAGGAAAATAGTCTCGGAAGAATCGTTACTGGCTAAAAAATCATCTTCAAAATAAGGATGGTGCTGAAAATTGTCGATATACCTGACGTCTGCCGGTTGTTCAAGTTGCTTTTCATGCTTGAAAACCACTGCATTCATCCGGTCGAACACCAGTAAAAGACAACCGATAGCAACACCCGCCGGGAACAGTATGAGCAGTCCGATCTTTTTCATCGGATCAGCCTATTTTTTCAATTGTTTCGATAATGCGGTCGATGGAATCGAAGTTTTCGTCCTGCATCAGGTGCTGCGGGATTTTTTTGCCGATCTTTTCCTCGATGCTCACGATCAGGTCCACCACCGTGATGGAATCAAGCGTTTTTGTGGACAGCAGCGGGTCTGAGAATCCGACTTTGATGAAAGCGATATTCATGATCTCGCTTTGAATGAAAAGCTTCATATCTTCTGTTTCGGCCATTTTTAGCAACTTGAAATGTTAATATTCGGTGTCGGGTATCCGCAGAACAAGCGTTCCGGTCGACCGCGGCAAATTTAGTGAAAATTCTTTATTCCCGCAGAGGCTGGCTAACTTCCTTCCCGGAGCAACAAAGCAGTTTCTTCACAAAGCAACAACAACCCACATTGAAAATTAACTTTTGCAGGACTAAGGGAGGCGGGGACAATCGTACAGCTTCTGCATTTAACCGGATAACCGGATCATTTACACCTGTTCCCGATACGTGTGTTTCCTTTCGCCCTCTCCTTAAAAAAAATGGATTTAGTATACTTCGAAGCCGGATTATTCTACCTAAATTTGCGCTCAATTTGAAGTGAAGTATTTACAGATTGAACTCTTAAAAAGCGCATAAAATGCCGAAAAACAACTCGATTAAGTCCATTTTAATTATCGGCTCAGGCCCAATCGTCATCGGTCAGGCATGTGAATTTGATTATTCAGGTTCGCAGGCTGCACGATCTCTCCGTGAAGAAGGAATAGAAGTAACCCTGATCAATTCCAATCCGGCGACGATCATGACGGATAAAGTGGTTGCAGACAACGTTTACCTGTTGCCCCTTGAGCCCGAAAGCATAATCGAGATCCTGAAACAGCACAAGATCGATGCGGTGCTGCCTACCATGGGCGGGCAAACGGGATTGAACCTCTGTATCCAGTGCCAGGAAATGGGCATCTGGGAAGAATACGGCGTTGACATTATCGGTGTCGACATTGCTGCGATCGAGATTACCGAAAACCGTGAGTCGTTCCGCAACCTGATGGGCGAGATCGGCATTGGTATGGCGCCGCAGCAAACGGCAAAATCCTTCCTCGAAGGAAAAGAGATCGCCCAGAAATTCGGCTTTCCGCTGTGTATACGTTCTTCCTTTACATTGGGAGGCGCCGGGGCATCCATCGTTCACGACCCGAAAGAATTCGATACGCTCCTGGAGCGCGGACTGCAATTGTCCCCGATCCATGAAGTCATGATCGACAAAGCCCTGCTTGGCTGGAAAGAATACGAGCTCGAACTGCTCCGCGATGCGAACGACAATGTCGTTATTATCTGTTCCATCGAGAACTTTGATCCGATGGGCATTCATACCGGCGATTCCATTACGGTAGCACCGGCCATGACGCTCTCCGATACGACCTTCCAGAAAATGCGCGATATGGCCATCAAAATGATGCGCTCCATCGGGAACTTTGCCGGAGGCTGTAATGTGCAGTTCGCCGTTTCACCCGATGAAAAAGAAGACATCATCGCCATTGAGATCAATCCGCGTGTTTCGCGCTCTTCGGCGCTGGCTTCCAAAGCAACCGGTTACCCGATCGCAAAGATCGCTGCCAAGCTGGCCATCGGTTATCACCTGGACGAATTAAAAAACCAGATCACCAAGACAACGTCTGCTTTGTTCGAGCCGACACTCGATTACGTGATCGTGAAGATCCCACGCTGGAATTTCAATAAATTCCCGGGGACAGATCGCCGTCTGGGCCTGCAGATGAAATCCGTAGGTGAAGTAATGGGTATCGGACGCTCGTTCCAGGAAGCGCTGCAGAAAGCCTGTCAGTCGCTCGAGATCGACCGCAACGGATTGGGCGCCGACGGAAAAGAGCTCACCAACCAGGAAGCCATTCTTCACAGCCTGGAGCACGCAAGCTGGAATCGTTTGTTCCATATTTACGATGCGATCAAGCTCGGAATTCCATTCAAGACCATTGTCGATAAAACGAAAATAGATATCTGGTTCCTCAAGCAGATCGAAGATCTCATCAAGCTGGAGCGAAAGATCGAAAAATTCCACCTGGAGAATATCCCGAAAGACCTCCTGTTCGAAGCAAAGCAAAAAGGCTACGCCGATCGTCAGATCGCACACCTGCTGCGCTGCCTGGAGTCCGAAGTGCACACGAAGCGCACGGATATGGGGATCAACCGCGTGTTTAAGCTCGTGGATACCTGTGCTGCGGAATTCGAAGCACTCACACCTTATTATTATTCGACCTTCGAAGAGGAAAACGAAAGTATTCGCTCCGACCGTAAAAAAGTTGTTGTTCTTGGTTCCGGGCCAAACAGGATCGGGCAGGGGATCGAATTCGACTATTCCTGCGTACATGGCGTACTCGCAGCAAAAGAATGCGGTTACGAGACGATCATGATCAACTGCAATCCCGAAACCGTTTCAACCGATTTCGATACGGCCGACAAGCTCTACTTCGAGCCGGTTTTCTGGGAACATATTTACGATATCATTAAACACGAGAACCCGGTAGGAGTGATCGTTCAGCTGGGCGGACAAACCGCATTGAAGCTTGCAGAAAAGCTCGAACGCTACGGTATCAAAATTCTGGGAACCAGCTTTGAAGCCCTCGACCTTGCAGAAGACCGCGGGCGTTTCTCCAAAGTGCTTGAGCAGCATAATATTCCATTCCCGCAATACGGGATCGTGGAAAGTGCAGAACAGGCGCTCGAACTGGCCGATGATCTCGGATTCCCTTTACTCGTACGTCCTTCCTACGTGCTCGGCGGACAAAAGATGAAGATCGTTATCAACAAAGAAGAGCTGGAGCATCACGTAGTTGACATCATCAACGAAATGGGCCACAACCAGATCCTGCTCGACCATTTCCTCGGTGGCGCTATCGAAGCCGAAGCCGATGCGATCTGCGACGGAGAAGATGTATACATTATCGGGATCATGCAGCACATCGAGCCGGCCGGAATTCACTCCGGCGATTCGTATGCGGTACTTCCTCCTTACAACTTAGGCGATTTCGTCATGCAGCAGATCGAGGATATTACGAAAAAGATCGCCGTCGAGCTGCGCACAGTCGGGCTGATCAATATCCAGTTTGCTATCAAAGACGACAAAGTATACGTGATCGAAGCGAATCCGCGTGCATCGCGCACCGTTCCGTTCATTGCGAAAGCATACGATGAGCCTTATGTGAACTACGCGACCAAAGTAATGCTTGGAGAGAAGAAAGTCAAAGACTTCAATTTCAACCCGAAGCGTGTCGGTTACGCGATCAAGATCCCGGTATTCTCTTACGAGAAATTCCCGGATGTGAAGAAAGAGCTCGGGCCTGAAATGAAATCCACCGGTGAGGCGATCCGCTTTATCAAGGATCTGAAAGACCCGTATTTCTTCAAGATCTACTCCGAACGAAACATGCACCTTTCGAAATAAGCGGGCCGATGGTTATGCTGGAATCCAGTTTCACAGGATTGTTCAAGACCATCCTGCTTGTTATCGGGGCGCTTGTGGCGCTGCGTTTTATCGGGCGACTGATGATCGCAAAGCGCAACCTCGAAGAAGAGCGCGAGCTGTTAAAGCGAGAAAAAGACTTTCAGCAGGAACGCAATGAAAAGCTGAAGAACTTCGGGAAAGTTTCCGTGGAGAAACAGCCCAAAGCTTCAGGGGCTGCAGCAGAAGACGTTGATTTTGAAGAAGTGAGATAGGAAACAATTGTATCCTTGTTGGTATTGTTGAGGCGGATGATAATCCGCCTTTTCTTTTGGCTGATATTATGTTTCGTTCGTGCCGGACCAATGACTTTTCAGCACTTATTCACACTCTATTCCCCATGCGCTTTTTTTAAGTATACTTGACCATGGAAATGTTCGATCATCTCGACCCGATGTTGAAAGTGCTGTGGTGCATAGCACTTCCTGCGTCTTTAATTTTTGTGATCCAGGCCGTTATGTCCTTTATGGGACTCGATTCAGGCGAAGCAACGGCTGCCGACTTCGACGGAGACCTGCAAGGCGGCGATGCACCGTTTCAGGTGTTCTCGCTCCGCAACTTCATCAATTTTGCGCTCGGCTTCGGCTGGACAGGTGTTTGCATCTACGATGAGCTGGAAAACAAGAACATTGTGCTCCTGCTGGCACTGCTCGTAGGACTTGCGTTTGTTGCTATTTTCTTCTTTATGATGCGCATGTTCATGCGGCTCGCCGAAGACAATACCTTTAAGATCGAAAGCATCGTTGGCCGGTCCGGGGAAACGTACCTGAGCATTCCTGCCGGAAAATCGGGAACAGGAAAGATACAGATCAGCGTGAACGGTTCCTTCCGGGAAATTCCGGCGATGACTGCGGGTGAAAAGATCGAGACAGGCGCCATGATCCGCGTCATTGCCATTCATTCGGGGATCGCAGAAGTAGAAAAAATTTAAAAACCAGAAAATCATATGTCACCTATTTTTATTATTGCTATTGCCGTCGTTGTCTTTTTTGTGCTGTCAACGGCACTGATCTCCCGTTACAAAAGATGTCCCTCGGATAAGATCCTTGTTATTTACGGCCGCACAGGCGGAACTTCTGCTAAATGTGTACACGGCGGAGGTGCCTTTATATGGCCTGTTATCCAGGACTTTGCTTACCTTGACTTAAAGCCGATTTCCATCGAGGCAAACCTGACCAATGCGCTGAGTCGCCAGAATATCCGCGTGGACGTTCCGTGCCGGTTTACCATCGCTATTTCGACTGAAGCTGACAGCATGAACAACGCTGCAGAGCGTTTGCTCGGACTGGGGCACGAAAGCATCCAGGAGCTGTCGAAAGACATTCTGTTCGGGCAGCTGCGACTGGTGATCGCCACCATGACCATCGAGGAGATCAACTCCGACCGCGACAAATTCCTCGATAATATCTCCAAGAATGTGGACAATGAGCTCAAAAAGATCGGTTTAAAGCTCATCAACGTCAACGTAACCGATATCAAAGACGAATCGGGCTACATCGAGGCACTTGGAAAAGAAGCAGCTGCAAAGGCGATCAACGAAGCCATCATTTCGGTAGCCGAGCAGGAAAAAATCGGATCCACAGGAAAAGCACTGGCCGATCGCGAGAAAGATATACAGATCGCAGAAACACAGCGCGAGCGCGATGTAAAGATCGCTTTTACGCAAAAAGACCGCGACGTTCAGATCGCCATTACTAAAAAAGACAAAGAAGTAAGCATTGCTGCAGCAGAGAAAGACGAAGCCATTGGCCGCGCCGAAGCTCAGAGAGATACGCGTGTAAAAACGGCGGAGGCGAATGCGATCGCTATCCAGGGAGAAAATTCCTCGAAGATCCAGGTAGCCAATTCCGATGCTTTGCGTCGTGAAAAAGAAGCAGAATCCCTGCGTATTGCGACCACTGCGGAGAAAGTACAACAGGCAATGGCTCTCGAAGAATCCTACGTTGCAGAGAAGAAAGCGGAAAATGCCCGTGCCGAAAGAGAGCGTTCCACGCAGCAGGCAAACGTGGTGATCCCGGCACAGATCGCCAAGGAGAAAGCGATCATCGAAGCGGAAGCAGATGCCGAACGAATCCGTGTGAACGCAAAAGGAGAGGCTGATGCGATCTTTGCTAAAATGGAAGCAGAAGCGAATGGTTTATATGAGATCCTGACAAAACAGGCCCTGGGTTATGAAAAAGTAGTGAAAGCCGCGGGCGGAGATCCGACCAACGCCTTCCAGCTGCTTCTTATAGAGAAACTTCCTGAGCTCGTACGAACGCAGGTCGAAGCTGTTAAGAACATTAAGATCGATAAGATCACTGTATGGGATTCCGGCAGTGGCAACGACAATGGGAATTCCTCTACTGCGAACTTCGTTTCGGGAATGATGAAGACCGTTCCACCGCTGAACGACCTGTTCAATATGGCCGGGCTGAACCTGCCGAGCTACCTCAAGGGCGCCGATCAGCCAGACGCGCCAGCACAGCTACAGGACGAAGACAAACCGGCGGAATAACCGCTTGCAAAGGAGTGAAAGCTCCTTTTTTTTGTAGACGATCTGGGGATAAATGCGCTTCACTGAAGATCATTCCTTATCTTCACGACGATTTTTTAAGATGACACATCAATAAACAATAAAACAATGGCTATAACCTCATTCTTTAAGCGCAACTGGATCCATTTCGCCGCAGTTGGCTTGTTTCTGTTCATCAGTGTGATTTACTTCAGCAAACAGTGGCAGGGATACGCTCTGAAGCAGCACGATATCGAGCAGTACATCGGTTCGTCGCATGAGATCGCCGATTACCGCGAGCACCATGACGGGCAAGAGCCATTGTGGACAAATGCTATGTTTGGAGGAATGCCGGCCACGCAGATTTCCGTTATCTATGACGGCAACCTGTTTTCGGCGATTACAACCGGATTTTTTAGTGTTTTTCAAGGCCCGCTCGGCGTCGTATTCCTGTATATGCTCTGCTTTTACGCAGCCATGGTAATGATGGGCATCAACAGGTGGGCCGCCGTGATCGGCGCAGTTGCTTTCGGATTCTTAAGTTACGATATCATCATTGTCCAGGCCGGGCACAACTCCAAAGCTGTTGCCATTGCTTACATGGCGCCGGTGATCGGTGCATTTGTGATGGCTTACCGCAGGAACTGGCTGCTGGGGGCTGCGCTGAGCGCGTTGTTCATGGCGTTTGAAATGGCGGCCAATCACCTGCAGGTTACTTATTATATGGGCTTTCTCATCCTCGGACTGGGGATCGTGGAGCTTGTCCGCGCGATTGTTAAGAAAAGCTACATGCCTTTCCTGAAAGCAAGCGGTGGCGTATTGGTCGCTTACCTGCTGGCAGTTGCCGTAAATTACGGGAATATCGGACTCACAACTGATTATGCGAAGCAGACCATCCGCGGTGCCAACGACATTACGATAGCGCCAGACGGGCTTTCGAACCAGGCGAATTCCACCGAAGGGCTTGACAGGGATTACGTGACTCAGTACAGCCTTGGGCTTGACGAGTCCTTTACGCTGCTCTCTCCTTATGTTAAGGGCGGTGGAACAATGGCTATGCAGAATTCCCCGTTCGTTGAAACGGCAGAAAACAGCGATCTCGCTCCGGAACAGTTCGAAGCCGTAATGGGAAGCAATGCTTACTGGGGCGATCAGCCAAGCGTTTCAGGCCCTGTTTACCTCGGAGTGATCCTGGTTTTCCTGGCACTGCTCGGCATGGTCTACGTCAAAGACCCGATCAAATATGCGCTGCTCGGAGCCGCGATCATTACGCTATTTCTTTCCTGGGGGAAAAACCTCATGGGACTCACCGATTTCTTTCTCGATCATGTTCCTGGCTACGATAAATTCCGCGCCGTGACGATCATACTTGTTATTGTGGAGCTCTGCGTGCCTATTATCGCTGTAATGTTTCTCGACAGATTGATTCGCGAACGGGAAAACATTAAGCTTAACATTCGACCGTTTTACTATGCTACCGGCGCATTCGTGCTGTTTCTCATCATCGTGAAATTTGCCGGAATCGATAAAAATCACCTGTCCGAACGCGAGCTCGATCCGCAAATGCGCGCACGCCAGGAAGAATCTGTCCGCCGGCAGATTGCCTCGCTCACACCGGATCAGGCCCGCCAAAACGGCATTGATATCAATAACCCGCAACAGATCCAGCAGATCGTTGACAGCGAAATGCAGCGTATGGACGAAAGCCTGACTTCCCTGACAAAAGTGCGGGAAAACATCTTCCAGTCCAGTATGAACCGGTCCATTCTCTTTACTGTGCTCGCGGCGCTCTGTTTGTACCTCTTGTTTGCTACCAGTATTCCTACCATGGCCATTATGGGCGTACTTGGTGTACTTATACTTGTCGATCTCGTTGGCGTTACGCGCAACTACCTCAATAACGAGGAAGAAGGAGCCGGCTATAAATACTGGGAAGAAAAACTGAATGTGCTGTACCCGATCTTCCCGGAAGAGGGCGATCTGCAGATCATGGAAGCCGAAATGGCTGCCAATCCAATGGTGAAGCGCGAAGTAGAAAAAGGAAAAGCCGAAGGTCGCAACAAAGCTATGGAGCTCGAAGCAACAAGCGCCGAACAGCGCCGCATCGAAAGCGCATATGCATTTGCAGCATTGAACCGCGCAACGAACTACCGCGTATTCGACTTGTCCGGACAGTTCAGCAGCGCCCGCGCTTCTTACCTGCACAAATCGCTCGGAGGATACCACGGCGCAAAATTGCGCTCGATCCAGAACCTGTACGATTTCCACCTGTCGCGTTCCAATAACCGGGTATTCGACATGTTGAACGTGAAATACTTCATGCAGCCGGATCAGTCAGGTGCGTTGATGGCACAGCCGAATCCTACAGCTTTGGGCAACGGGTGGTTCGTGAAAAAACTGAACGTTGTACCGGATGCGAACTCAGAGATCTTTGCCCTCGGGTCGAAATTTGATATGAAAAACGCCGGAAACGGGCAGTTCTTTGTCAACGGTAAAGTAAAATCACAAGCGATTGTGTACGGTTCCGAAAAACTGCAGTACCTGCAGGCAGGAATGAAAGATACGATCAATGTTCCGCTGGCAAACGGCATTACCGAAGGCACAGAAGTAGCATTTGTTGCAGATGCGAACGGAAACACGAACCTGGTTCCTTTGCAAACGCTTCTTGCCGATACGGCGCAATCGTTCAAACTGCTCGTGCAATTCAAGGTAGCAGATGAGTTCAAGCCGGCTGAAGAAGCAGTAGTGAGCGAAAAAGAAGCTAAAAAGCTTTCTGCGCGAAGCTATAACGGCACCGGATCGGTGATCATGACGAAGTATGCTCCGAATAAACTGAATTACACCGTCAATGCAAGCGATAAAGGATTAGCCGTATTCTCCGAAGTGTATTACGATGGCGGCTGGACAGCAACGATCGACGGAAAGCCGGCAGATATTGTACGCGTAAACTATTTGCTGCGTGGATTGGAAATTCCGAAAGGAACACACAAAGTGGAGTTCTCCTTCGATATTCCGAAATACCATACGTTCAATTTCCTGAGCCGTATTTTCTCGCTGATAACTTTGTTGCTGTTCATCGGCGCATGCTGGTACACCAATAAAAGGCGAAAAAACGGGCAGACGCAGGACACTGTGGACATGGCCGGATAAATTGCCGCAAACCAGGCAGATCATAAAAAGACGAAATGAAGAAGTTACTATCCCGCTTGATCCTGTTTTACCTCAGAAGGTCGCCCATTGAACGGAAAAAATACCTGATCGAGCGGTATTTCCGTGGGCTTCTGCCTTCGCCGGACATTAAGACGATCTATAAAAACCCGGACGGCATTCGCTTTATGATCGAAAATCATGATTATGTCATGAACAGGATCTTCATTCGCGGTGTCTACGAGCGCAATACGATACGCACGGTTCTGCCGCTGATCAAAGACAGCGACGGCGTGTTCATCGACTGCGGAGCCAACATTGGGCTGTACTCGCTTTACCTGTCGACCTTCGTTCCGAAAGCGTCCATTCATGCGTTTGAGCCCTTGCAGCGCAATCTCGGTTTCCTGAAAAAGAACCTGGAGCTGAATGGCATTACTTCCGTAAAAGTGAACGAATTCGGGTTGTCGAACGAAGAAAAGGAAATCGATATTTTTATTGTCGACGAACAGAATTTCGGGCGCACGAGCGAGTTTTCCGATAACAAAGACGATAAAAGCGAGCGGATCCTGTTAAAAACGCTCGACGGCTACTGCGAGGAAAACAACATCACAGAACTTGCATTCATCAAAGTGGACATCGAAGGTGCAGAATTCGACTTTATTAAAGGCGCCGAAAAAATTATACGTGCTTCCGAAAAGCTGGTGATGCTCGTCGAGATCAACGAGTGCGCGTATGCAGCGAATTATACACCGGAAGATCTGTTCAATTACATCGTAGGCCTGGGATTCGATGCGTTCATCGAGCGCGATTATCCGTTCGCCAAAAAGAAAATAACTGACAACAGAAATTACCGCGGTAACGTGATCTTCTTAAAGAAATAGTCTTCGTTTACTGGAAGAGATTTTTCAGCTTTGCCCACTGCTTGGAGCGGATGATCTGGATTTTCGGACGCGGATGGTACGTCGGATTTGCGGGCAATTTGGTAAGCACGATGTACTGGTAATCATTTTCTTCGTGGAACACCGGGTAGCTTTTGAGCTCTTTCAGGTATAAATTGTGCTTGTAGCAGATGCTGATGAAATCGGCCGAATTCACCGAAAGGTCAATCACCTGCATAGATTCGGGATGCGTTTTTGCCGCCCACGCATTGTAGGATGGCTCGGGAATGTGAATGAACACCGTGCCGTTCTCTTCCAGCAGCTCACTGATCTTTTGCACAATACCGTCGTGCTGTTCAAAAGGAATGTGCTCAAGCACGTCCAGTAACAGGATCATATCAAAGCGCTGTGTTCCCTTAAAGTTAAACAGGTCAACGGCGTGCAGCTCTACATTGCTGCAGTCTTTCAGGTTTTCGCGAGCAGCGGCGATCGTGCCTTCGCTGATATCGATGCCGACAATCTTTCCTTTCGTCTTTTTAGAGATGAGACGTGTAACGCCCCCGTTTCCACAGCCGATCTCCAGGCAGTTTTTTGATTTCCGGATCGCAAGCCGGTTCAGTTTCAGGATGATCTTGAAATGGCGAAGATTGTTACGTATCGCCGATTTCTTCAATGTGTCCTGGTCATAAAACTCCTTTACCTGCTCAACTGTTTTCATACGATTCGCGATTGCGGTTTTAAATTTTGGTAAATATAATAGTTTTAAGCCTTGTCCGCAGCAGGCGCCCAGAAAGTCTGCCGGCGGGAAATCACCTCCCGATAGTGCAGCTGTAAGCGTTTTTGCTATTTTTACCTGCGCAAATCGCCGCTGAACAATTATGAAGCAGGAAACCGCACGTCCTTTCTTTTCGGTCATTCTACCTGTGTATAACCGGGAACAAATGCTGGCAACGGCAATTCGCAGCTTACAGGTGCAGGAATTCACGGATTGGGAGCTGCTCGTTATCGACGACGGTTCCACAGACGGTACGCGGGCCGTTGTGGAGCAATTCCGCTCAGATACACGCATCCGCTATCATTACCAGGAAAACCAGGAGCGCAGTACCGCCCGCAACAACGGGATCAAAGCCGCAAAGGGGAGTTTTATCTGTTTCATAGACAGTGATGATTATTACCTGCCGCGGCATTTGCAGGCGTTGCACGAGTCCATTCTGTCCCATAACGAAAAGCCCGCCTTGTACTACACCGGTTATTTCTTTGCAGACGCAGCCGGCAACAGGAAACAGTGGAAAGGATTCGGCCCCATAAAAAACAAAGGGCTGTATAACACCATGCGGGAAGAGCTGCTGCAGACCAATTCGGTTTGCATTGCCGCCTCGCTGTTGGAAGAAGAACAGTTTCCGCCGCAATTCAACCTGTTTGAAGACAACCATTTGTGGTTCAGGATCATTGCACGATCCGAGCTTATTTACATTCCTGAGCCGACGACGGTTATGTGTGACCACGACGGGCGCAGCCTGCATGTTTCCAAAACCGGTTTCCGGAAAAAGACCGCGAAATATGACGCGGTGCTATCCGATCTGTTCTTATCCGGCAATTATCCGCTGCTGGATGCGGCTGTTTCCGATCGGGAAAAAAAGCGCTTCCTGGCGTCAAAGCTGTTAGTAATGGTTTACGAAGCGATGAAGCTGCGGATGCTTCTGCTGGCCTACGCGCTGCTCTTCCGTTCCCTGTTCCGTTACTTCGACAGGACGCGGATAAAGGAGTATGCCAAGTTGCTTTTCGGTATACCTGTTTTCGTTATTTTTATATCCAGAAATGCTGAGCGATCACACCAATGACAGTTTTACTTATTACCAATACTTTTCCTTTCGGCCCGGGAGAATCCTTTATCGAGGCAGAAATTCCGTATCTCGAAGCCAGTTTCGATAAGGTCGTCATCCTGCCGCTGAAAGGGCGTAAAGGAATGGCGGAAGAGCCAAAGAGACCGCTGTCGGAAAAAGTACAGGTCATTCTTCCCCGGGAAAGTATCATCGATCGCACATTTCCCCGTTTCAGGGACATCCCGGCATTTACGGCGATGCTGCTGCGTGTACTGGCGGCGGAATGCTCAACGTTGAAAACCGCTCTGCATGTTCTGAAACCGAAACACTTTGTGCTGACCTGCCTGCGTGCCAACCGCGCCGTGCTGTATGAAAGGGAATACAAACGCCTGATCAGTGAACACGGGATAGGGGAGCACATCGTTTATTCTTATTGGGTGGACGCCTGGCTGGCCGGAATCCTCAATCATACGCGCAAACAGCATTATCCCGTGAACGTAATTTCCCGCGCGCACCGCGGCGATCTTTACAACGAATCCAGCAGCTTTGGCTACCAGACCTGTCGTAAATTTATCTTTAAGCACATCACTCAGGTGTACCCGATCTCGTACAACGGAAAAGCATATTTACTGGAACGATATCCCGAGCTGGAACGCAAGATTTCCGTTTTCCACCTCGGTGTAACGAGGCAGGACTCCATTCCCGAATTGCCGGAAAATGCAGTTTTCACCAGCTTATCCTGTTCGTTCGTTTCCCCGGTGAAGCGGGTAGACCTGATACTGGCTGCACTGGATAAGCTGCCTGCCGATGTCCCGGCGCAGCATTACCACATCGGCAACGGGCCTTTGCTGGAAGCCATGCAGCAGCAGCAGCAGTCGCAGGAATCTGCAGGAAACAGCAAGATTACCTGGACCGGCTACAAAACGCAGGAAGAATTGCTTGACTTTTACCGCAGCAATCGGATCGATGTCTTTATCAATGTCAGTAAAAGCGAAGGCGTACCCGTTTCTATCATGGAAGCGATCAGTTTCGGCATACCGGTGATCGCAACGGATGTGGGCGGAACCTCAGACGTCGTTCGACCGGAGTTCGGTTACCTGCTGCCTGAAAATTTTGCCGTTGAAGAACTGGTGGCACACCTCCTGGACCTCCAATCGAAAACGCCCGAAGAGCATCGGAGAATGAGTCGCGCGGCGTTTGATTTTGCGACAGCACACTTCGATGCGGACGCTAATTTCAGGGCATTTTGTGCCGAGCTCAGGCGTGTAGCCGGTGCTGACCGCGGAAACAGGCAGCCCGCATTGGATTTAATTTAAGTACATTTACCGCAGTAAAAAGGCGGTTAATAAAACGAAAAGAGCGAACACGGATGGGAATTATACAGAAGGACGCATTGCGCACAACCGTTTTTTCCTACCTGGGAATTGGGATCGGTTATGTGAATAAAGCCATCCTGTTCATCGTTTTTCTCACCACCGATGAGATAGGACTGATCAACCTGCTCGTGTCTGTAGGAATGCTGTTTGGCAATCTGGCGGGTTTCGGCGTAACTCAGTCCATGCTCAAGTTCTTCCCGTTTTTTCGTAACAAAGCGAACCGGAATCATGGTTTCCTGACTTTGCTACTGGGCATCATGTTACTGGGAATTGTGCTGTTCTCCATTGTAGCCTTTATTTTCCGGGAGCCGGTAGCAGCGATCTATTCGGAAAACTCGAAAGCTTTCGTGGATTATTACCCGTGGATCATTCCGCTGGGAATTGCCAATGTGATGTTCCTTGTGCTGGAAAATTATCTCCGGAGCCTGTTTAAGAACATCATCCCGGTGATCGCCAATGAAGTCGTGTTGCGCCTGCTTGTGACGGTGCTGCTGGTCGTCTACGGCTTTAAACTCATTTCCTTTGACCAGTTCCTGGTCCTGCATTGCCTGGCTTACTTCATCCCGGTCGCTATGCTGGCTTTTTACCTTTACCGCGACGGCGAGCTGGGATTAACGGTTGCGCGGATTGCAGTGCCACGCCGGTTTCGAAGGATCATTGTTTACTTCGGCTTTTACAGCTATGTGAACACGATCGGCAGCATGGTCGTTGCAGCGCTTGACGCTATGATGATCGCCGGAATGCTTGGACTCCGGGAAACGGGTATTTACACGACGATCATTTACCTTACGAATGCCTTGCAGATACCTTACCGCTCTATGGTCCGGGTCAGCTCGCCGCTTATAGCGAAATACTGGAAAGAGAAGAACATGTCCGAAATGCAGAAGCTCTATACGAAATTCAGTTCTGTTAACCTGGTCATTGCGACCGTTATGTTCCTGGTGATCTGGGTATGCCGGGAAGAGATCTTTCATTTCCTGCCCAGCGAATTTTCCGAAGGTATTTACGTTTTCCTCTTCCTGATGATCGGCCGTCTGACGGATATGTACTTCGGACTGAACGGCATTATTTTCATCATGTCGAAAAAATACCGCTACGATGTGGTCTTCACCGTCGCGCTGATCGGTATCGTTGCGGGACTGAACATCTTCATGATCCCCGCTTACGGTGTAACGGGCGCTGCCATTGCCACCTGTATTGCTTACCTGGTTTACAATGCCGGCCGGCTGTTGTTTGTTTATTTCGCGTATGATATGCATCCGTTCGAGAAGCGGCAGGGCTATATCCTGGCATTATTTACGGCGGTGCTTTGCCTGTTCGAACTCATGCCTGCCGTTTTCGCCAGCGATGTGCTGAATATTCTTTTCAAATGGCTGTTGCTCGGTGTGGTATTCATCGCACCGATCTATTTCTTTCGAATGGAACACGAGATCGTGCGCTACATCGATAACGGCATCCTGTTCCTGAAAAAGAAGACAAGGAGGAAGTAGCACTGTCAAAACGAAAAATCCCTCTTCCGCCATGGCAGAAAAGGGATCCCGTTTAAATCATTTTTCTTATTTCACGTCCGCTTTCACTTTTACCGTCGTAATACGCGGATCTGTGTTGGCCTGGATCGTGACTGTTTTTTCAGATGCGCCCGGACCGTTTGGCTTGAAGCCTACTTCGATCACGTCCGATTTTCCAGGAGGAATAGGATTTTCCGGCTTTTTCGGTGTCGTACATCCGCAGCTCGCACCAACTTTGTAGATCATGAGCGGCTTTGTTCCCGTGTTGGTAACGGTGAAGACGCATTTGTTCTCAGAGCCTGTTTTAATGGTTCCGAAATCGTGCACCTCCTTGTCCAGTTTCAGGGTCGTCACGTTTTCCATCATTTCTTTTTCCTCGCGCTCATTTTCTGCCGCAAGGTCAGCGATCTCTTTGTTGTAGGCCGCATCGTTCTCGCCGCCGGCTTCTATGGCCGAAACGACTTCGCCTGTTGTTTTCTGTTCTGTTCCCGAGCAGGCTGCCAGGAAGAGGAGTGAACCTAAAATTAAGCTGTTCTTTTTCATTTTTTATTCGTTGTACCGGGATAAATTTAAATGGATTTTGCCAGATTTTTAGAATCGTATTCATTGTTCTGGATCAATTTGATCGCGCTCTGGAGAATCTCGTTCTTCACGTTGTAGATCTCGTAGAATGCACGGGCGCCGAACAGATCCTGTGCAATGGACGCTTTCAGCCGCAGGCTCATCAATTCTTCGCTGATCTTGTACTGATCTGCATTGAATTTGAATTCAGGATTTTCTTTCTTTACGTAATCGAAGAACGCATCCATGAACTTTTTGTCGACTTTAAATCCTGAAATGAAGGACTCGAGCGTTTCATATTTCTTGTTGAGCTCATCGCGGTGATCTTCCACATAGGTTAACGAGTACGTGCTGAAAGCTCCCGTTCCTGCTGCATCGCGGTAAACATCGGTGATCTCGCTCGTATCAAGCGGAACGAATACATCGGGCATGATACCGCCGCCGCCGTAAACGGTGCGTTTGGTAATGCGCGTTTCGAATTTGAGGGAATCGGGCAGCTTAATACTGTCGATGTTGGTCATTTCACCGTTCATAAAACGATGCATATAATCGTTGCGGTATTCTGCCAGGTCGTTATAAGGTTTTTGAACCGAACGTCCGCTTGGCGTATAATAGCGTGCGATCGTCAGGCGGATCTGCGAACCGTCTGTGAGGTCGATCGGACGCTGCACCAATCCTTTCCCGTAGGTTCTGCGCCCAACGATGAGCCCGCGGTCCCAATCCTGGATTGCGCCGGAAACGATCTCACTTGCGGAAGCGGTGTTTTCGTCTGTCAGGATAACGAGCTTTCCTGTTTCCCAGTTTCCCTGCATTTTGGAAACGAGGTTCTGGCGCGGCTGTGAGCGGCCTTCGGAATAAACGATGAGCTTGTTGTCGGAGAGGAATTCGTCGGAAATGTACTCGGCTATATTGAGCAGTCCGCCGCCATTTCCCTGCAGGTCGAGGATCAGGCTTTCCATGCCCATCGCTTTGAGCTCTTTGATGCCTTTGGTCACTTCCTGGTAGGAATTGCGGGAAAAGCTGGTGAGCTTGATGTAACCGATGGTCGGCGCGACCATGTAGGAAGCCTGAACAGAATTAACCGGAACGGTGTTGCGGGTAATGACGAAGTTCATGTCTTTTTTAATGCCTTTTCGCTTGATGTCGACGCGCACTTTCGTGCCGATGTCACCCAGCAGCTTTTCGCGGACTTGTGTGTTCTTTAAGCCAACTCCGGCAACATTCTGGCCTTCGATCGTAACGATCTTGTCTCCGGGGCGAATGCCCAGTTTTTCGGAAGGCCCTCCGGGGATCGTTTCGACAACGACCAGTGTATCTTTCAGAATCTGGAAGCGAATGCCGATTCCTACAAAGCTTCCGTCAATGCTACTTTTGGCGTCATCTACTTCGTCTTTTGAAATGTAAACGGAATGTGGATCGAGCTCTTCGAGCATGCTCACGATCGCGGCATCCATGAGCTTTTTCTGGTCTACTTCATCTACATATTGCTTGTCGATATAGGTGATGATTTCGTCGATGCGCTGACCATTTGTTTGTACCGGGGCGGGTTTCGGTTGAGCTATCGACATGAAACTGAACGTAACGGCCGACAGCGATAGAATGATTTGTCTCATAAATCTTGTTGTAACTGCTAAAAGTAACTAATTAACGCAAAAATTCGAATAAGTTAATTGCCAAAGGAGTAATAATTGTTAAACGGTCGTTAAATAGGAAAAAACGGACAAGACAGGTGGCAATTGTCAATTCACAATGGACGATTAAACACATGACTTCCATAATCAGGCATCAACAACCCGCTGTTGACTTCTTTGAAGGATCCTGCCCGAATGCCATGGCATCATTGACTAACTTCGGTGCATTATCCCGTTTTTATGCAGTTCAGATTTTGTTTGCTGATCCTTGTGCCTGTTTTTTGCCTGTCAATGAACGCGCACGCCCAGGTTAGGGCCATTGATAAGTTGGAAGTTCTTTACGACCAGGGCCATTATGCAATGGTTTACCGGCAGGCGAACAGGCTGCTCGATAAGCCGGATTACGATTATTCCGTACAGCCGGAATTTTACAAAAGCCTTGCGATGTTCCAGCTTGCCAAAAAGAACTTCTGGTCGCAGATGCACCCGACGGCTTTGCAGGATGCGCGCAAGCTGTTTCTCGACGTCAAATCTTCTTCAGACGGGATGAAGGTCTTCAATGCGCACATCGATCACGTTACGCGACTGCGGAAAGATCTTGCCGAATGGGCCGTTCAGCTTAAAAAAGAAGGCGATAAAGACCGCTACGACCAATTGCAGCAGATTCTCTTCGGCTTGTTCGACCAGGTTCCCGAACTGGACAATCCCGGGAATTACGTGCCGCCGGTCATTCCGGACGATGATACGGAAATTACCGAAAGCGCAGGTGTGCGTAAAAAGCGTGACCAGATCGTTGATTATGCCAAGAAACAGATCGGCGTTCCGTATGTCTGGGCGGGGACTGATCCAAGCGGTTTCGACTGCAGCGGATTCACGACCTACGTGATGAAAGAATTCAATAAAACGCTGCCCCGCAGGGCCGAAGATCAGTACAATTCTGCCCGGAAAGTAAAACAGCGGCATGTGCAGAAGGGCGATCTGGTATTCTTTAACAACGGATCGGGAATTTCTCACGTGGGCATTATCGTTTCCGAAAAAGGACAGCCGCTCGTCATGGTACACGCCAGCTCTTCGAAAGGAATCATGGTCACCGAGATCGAGACGTCCGAGTACTGGTTGAAAAGGCTGTATGCTTTTGGAAGCTATGTTGACTGAGACAAAGACAAATGGACAAAAGATGAAAGACTGGAGGATATCAGGATTTTAAGATGTCAGGATATCAGGAGTGCAGAAAGTCAGAATAAATTCAGGACTGATAGAGAAATGACGTGTCTTCGGTCTTTTATCTTTCTTCTTAATTCTTTCCTACCAGATCTTCATCCGTTTTCAGCGAATCGCGCTTGTAACCGAAGAGGGTAGAGAGCAAGGCGAAAATAACCGATACTAAGAAACCGATCGTTGCGAGCCGCAATCCGCCATTCCAGGCAAACAAGCCAATAACAACAATGGTGTTCAGAATGATCGGCAACGCAAGCAAAACGATGCGCCCGCCGGAAAAAATAACGGACCTGCGCGCAATCTCGAACAAATAGCAATGAATGGTTGCAAAAACGGCAATCGTCATAAACGGCCAGAGCGAACGGATGAGTGACGGATCGTTGACCAGCAGCAGCGAAAGCACAAAAGCTGCAAGGAACAGCCCCCCGTTCAGATTCCTGGCCGATCCTTCCGGAGTGGCTCTCCATGCAAGACTACAGACAAAGCTGCAGATTACGGCGATCACGCAGGGCATGACGAAGGTGAGCTCCCATTCAAGGCTGTAAAAACCGATTCCGCAGATGGCCAGCACCGCGAGTAAAACCAATGGGATCATATTGAGCAGAAAACGCATGCTTATCTTTTTTTATAGCGAACGCCGAATACACACACGTCGTCCACCTGGTCAAGGTCAGATTTCCAATTATCGAATGCCTGCTGAACAACGGTGAATTGTTCGCTCATCGGCAAATGACTCAGTCCCGTCAGCATTGTTTTGAACTGGCGAGATTTAAATTTTTTGAGCTTTTCTCCTCCGAACTGATCAACGTAGCCGTCCGTATACAGATAAATGCAGTCGCCGTCTTCAAGCGGAAATTCTTTCTGGGTAAATGGTTTTGCGTCAATGAACGAGCCGATCGGCTGTTTGTCGGGTTTCAGCTCAAAGATCTCACCGTTCCGGATGATCACGCATTCGTTATTGGCGCCAGCATATTTGAGGATTCCGGACTGGTAATCGATGGAACAAAGCGCAATATCCATTCCGTCCTTCACATCGCTCTCGCCTTCCGATTTGAAGGCGCTCACAACGATGTCGCGCAGCTTGTCGAGGATCTGGTGCGGCTCGGTAAGCTTGAATTCGTTCACGGCACGCAGCAATCCGTTGTTGCCGACAATACTCACGAGCGAGCCCGGCACACCGTGTCCCGTACAGTCGATCGCCGAGAAAATAGTAATTCCCTGGATCTCGCGCGCCCAGTAAAAATCGCCAGAAACGATGTCTTTCGGACGGTAGAATACAAAATGTTCGTCGAAGAGCTCATTCAACCGCGTTTTCGTCGGAAGAATGGTCGTCTGTATGCGCTTGGCGTATTGAATACTATCGAGAATATCGGTCGTTTTGGCGGTAATCTCTGCTTTTTGCTGTTCCAGCTGATTGTTCTGCTCTGCGATCTCGCTGGTACGCTCGAGCACGATGACTTCCAGCCGCTGATTCTGGCGCTTGACGCGCTGCGTGGAGAGCTGAACGACAATGAAGATCAGGATCACGAGTGCGATCACATATAAGATATACGCCCAGATCGTCCGGTACCACGGTGGAAGAACGGTCACTTCGTAGCTGAGCACTTCGCTTTCGATGCCGTAAGCGTTGCGCGCCTGGATCTTAATGGTATAATTGCCTTCGCCGATCTTCTGGAAATTGGCGTAGTTCAGGGAAGACCATTCGGACCATTCGTCGTTGAATCCTTCGAGCTTATAGCGGTATTCCATGCTTCCCAATCCGCGGAACGAGTTGGCATGAAAAAGTACTTTGAAAGAGTTTTCGGCATACGTCAGCGGATCCATCTGCGTTGCTTTGAAGACATTGTAACGGTATACTTTTCCGTTGACCTCGAAACGGTCGATGCAAAGCGTGAGCACGTTCCGGATCTTTTTAATGGCGTCAAAATTGAGCACGAACAACCCGTTGCTGGCTCCGAGCCAGATCTCGTTGTCCGGTCCTTTCTGAATGGTGGAGATAATTCCCGCTTTTTTCAATCCCTGCAGCGGCCATTTGGTCCAGTGCCATTCTTTTCCCCGAAGCTCGAGCCACCCGGTCTCGAATTCGGATTTGCCATCGCCGTTTTTACGGTAAAGCACCACCCACAGCTGTTCATTATTTATGTTGATGATGCGGTGAACGGTATTTCCGGGTGTTCCGAAAAAGTCAGCATTACGTGCAAAAGGAACCAGCTTTTTATCGTCTGCGGAGATCGTGTAGAGCTTATTGTCACAGCCCACATAGATCTGTCCCCTGAACTCTTCGACGTGGTAGAATTTCTTGTCGCCTTTTGCGAGCGATTTATCTTTCAGTACGCTGAGCTTTTTCGTCGCCGTGTTGTAAATGCCGATTCCTACATCGTAGATCCCGAAATAGATCTTGCCGTTTGCCGCTTCAAGGCTGAACGTAGCGCCGGTAATGTTTTTCGAGGTTACGAGCTCCGAATATTCCCATTTCCCTGAAGGGAGCAGCCTGAGCTGGCTGATGCCATTTTCCATGGTGAGATAGACCAGGTCTTTGTTTTGCGGATCCTGCCGGAAATTCAGGCCGTAAGCTGCTGCGATAGTGATGGTTGAATCGGCTTTCTTGTCGTATTCGTACAAGCCGTTGTAGCCGATTACCAGTGTTTTCTTTCCCTGTGATGTTTGAAAGGTTTCGACATCGAACACGAACTGGCTCGTTACTTCGGTGCTGACAAATTTCGTATGTGTTCCGGCAATTTCCCGCCTGAAAATATCGGAGTGAAGTCCGAGCAGCAGCTCACCGGAAGCAAAATCGATGGACTCGGCTACGGAAGTAATGCCTTCGTTCTTTTTAAAATAGGTAATGGGGCTCGATGTTTCGAACAGCTGAATACCGTTATCGAGGCACAGCCAGAGGTTTTCTTCGCGGTCGTGGAATAATTTGTAAACGTTCAGGTCTTCGAGCTCGTCGTACAGATCGATCCGCCGCTGAATGATTCCGTTCAGATCGGAAATAACAACACCTTGCGTTTCGGTTCCCTGGTACAGCAGGTCGCCATGGCGGTAGATAAAGTTGGGATCGAGTCCGGAGATCTCCGGGAACAGTGTGGTTTTTTCTGTATTCCAGACGAGGTTCCCGTTGACGTTGCGCGCACTGTAGAACCGTCCGCTGATGTCGAGCACATACCAGGTTCCGTTGATCTCAAAGCTTCCGCGAACATTCCCGACCTTGATGTGTCCCGGCAGGAACAGCTGTTTCGCTTTGCCCGTGAGAATATCGATGAACAGGTATTTCAGGATTTTTTTTCCTTCGGCATCTTCCTGCGAAAAAACGATCAGGAGTCCGTTGCCGAACCGCGCGGATGTTTTGCTTTTGAATCCGGTGAAACCCGGTGGAAGTGTCATTTTCTTTGCCGTGTTGTTTGTTACGGTAAAGAGGGCTCTTTCTCCGACAAAGATCAGCTCCTGGTTGTTCAGCTCGTGGATGTTCCAGATGGAGCCAAACGATTCTGCATTTCCTTTTTCTTTCGCCAGCAGGGGATAGTAGCGCGGAACACCTGAATCGGAATAGGCGATGTACCCGAAGTTGTTGTCTCTTCCCACGTACATTACATCGTTTGAAGCGATGAACATGGAGCTGACTTTCGTGTCTTTGGAATATCTCTGGATATTTTTGGCGGTTTTCCGGGTATCCGTCTCGACTTTTTTCCAGTCTACGCCATTGTAACAAAGGATTTCATTGTTGTTCCCGAAATAGACCATGCCGTCGGTTCCGTGCATTCCTGCCCACATCTGGGCGGCGCTCCCGAAATCGTCTACGGAGAAATGCCGGCCCGGAAAACGCCCGTTCGGCGACATATTCTGCCCATGAGCAACCGGCCCGAAAGCCAGCAGCAATGCTACCAAAATATACAGATAACTACATCGGGTCATGAATTCAAAAAATGCTGGACGAATATAGTAAAATTAAGCATGCAATCTCATCGTTTTCAGTACCTGAAGGAAGTGCTGTGGAATTGAATGGTGCACAGGAATTGCTGTTCTTAGATTCAATTCATAAATGCAACTCCGGTGGTTGTTAAGCAAAAAGAGGAAGGGAGAATTTCTTCTCCACTTCCAAATGGATAAAAGCTTAAATTGACTACCGACCAAAGTTGCCAATTATGAG